>Ga0233365_1000041_pt1 | contig 95084 bp, 85 predicted proteins | sample ElkDunMinimDraft_27_FD_191535 | JGI IMG/M metagenome (GOLD analysis project Ga0233365, IMG submission 191535) | Fecal eukaryotic communites from dung pellets of Tule Elk in California, USA - Elk Dung C36 | ecosystem: Host-associated > Mammals > Digestive system > Large intestine > Fecal | place...
TTCACACTTTGGCTTTTATAATAAACCTATTTAAAGGCTTTATTTATCGTGTTTAATCGCTTAGCGAGCATCGCGCTCTTCAGCTGTTTCCCTCGGTTGGGATTGCAAAGGTAGAAAGTTTGTTTGATTCTGCAAAATTTATTTTTAAATATATTTTGAAGCCCTTTTTATCAGCAATACCATAACAAATTATAGTACCTAAATATCCGCTCTCTTCCCCTTATTTCAATGCTTTTTAAAGCCTCCCTCCCTTGCGGAGTGGTGCAAAGATAGGGAAATATATATCCCACATCCAAGCATTATTACCTTATTTCTTTATCCAAAAACGCAACTGCCTGGAAGTTTGATCAATAAATTTATAAACAAGGGCTATTTCACTTAGGAATGGAAAGAATATTAAACATAAATTCAGATTTACAAAACAAAATTATGAAAAGAAAGAGACCAATCAATCATGAAAGGCCTCTTTCAAAAAACAATAGATTAATACCTATTTCCAACCACCACCTAATGATTTATACAAAACAACTTGGTTTAACAATTTATCCTTGTGAAGATCTACCGCATCAATTTGAGCGTTTACTAAGCCCTTTTGTGCATTAATAATATCCAAATAAGTAACTCTTCCCGCTATAAACAATTCCTCTGCAGCCATAATAGAGGATTCTAAAGCAATGACCTGATTATTCACATGGACACTGCGTTTTAAAATCACATCTTGTGTACTTAATGCCAAAGAAACCTCATTAACTGCATTTAATACCGTTTTCTCATATTCAAGGAAACTAATTCCATAAGTAGCTTTCATTATTTCATATTGAGAAACAAGTTCTCTTCGCATTAATAATGGCATGGTAATTCCTCCAAACAATCCGTAAGTAACAGATTTATCTAATTTAAAAATCTTATCAATAGAGAAAGATTGCAAACCTAGATAAGGACTAATGGCAATTGTTGGCAAAAAAGATAACCGCGAAGATTCCAATTTATGAAAATCAGCCTTAAGATCCATGCCCGCTTTTCTAATATCAAGACGATTGTTTAAAAGATTGTCAAAACTCCCAACCGTTAATTCAGAAAATAAATTCACCGACTTCAAAGTTTGTGAATTTCGAACTATAGGCTGATAGACTCTACCCATTAAGGAATTTATCTGATGCTCATAAGCTAAAATCATTTGCTCAGCAAGTACTCTATTAGCTTTTGATTCTGAAAGAATTGCTTTGAATTGCTGCACAGCTAGTTCATCCGAGCGACCGGCTTCTTTTTGAGCTTCAACAATCTCCAAAGCGCGTTCGTGTAACTGAATATTTTCATCATAAACTTTGATCTTCTGGTCCAAACTAATTAATTCATAATAAGAAGACGACAAGTTTGTAATCAATTCAGTTTCCAATAATCGTCTTATTTCACTCGTTGACATAAGTTGCAGGAAAGCAGCTTCACTATTGTTTCTTAATTTCCCCCAAAAATCAATTTCCCATGAAGAACGAACACCAACAAAATAATCTGGAATAAAAGGTTCTGGAATTTTCTCATTACTATTTAAATTCTCAGAAAAATTTGAATCATAGTTTCCAATTCCTGACTCGGTAAAATGTCCATATTTCCTAATTCCTCCCTCAATAGCAGCCTCTAAGGTTGGATATAAAGCTGATTTTTTAAATTTGAAATTAGCTTGGGCAACTTCCAGACGATGTAACGTCTGTTTTAAATCCAGGTTACTTAACAGAACAGTATCAATTAATGAGCGCAATGCTGGATCCACAAAAACATTCTTCCATGGAATATTTGCAATACTTATACTATCCGTTAGAATTTCGTTAGACGTATTAATTGAAGGGAGTGTTAAATCTTTTTCTAGAGTTTTCTCCGGAATAGAACATGAAGTAAACATTAAAATAGATGCGATGACCAAAACACCCTTTTTTTCAACAGTTAATTTTCTTCTTTTCGAGAATAACACGACTAATCCGGGGATAACAATTACACCAATGATGGTACCTATAACCATCCCCCCTACAGCGGCTGATCCAATAGTCCTGTTACCTATGGCGCCAGCACCTTGAGCCAACATTAAAGGAATCAATCCAGCAGCAAAAGCAAAAGAAGTCATCAAAATCGGTCGTAAACGAGCAACAGCACCTTCAATAGAAGCTTCTAAAATACTGCTCCCTTGCTTGCGCTTAAGATTAGCATATTCAACAATCAAGATTGCATTTTTCCCCAATAACCCAATTAACATCACAAGTGAAACTTGTGCATAAATATTATTCTCCAACCCGAAGATTTTTAAAAATAAAAATGCACCAAAAATCCCTGCTGGCAAACATAAAATAACAGGCAAGGGTAGTAAAAAACTTTCATATTGGGCCGCTAATAATAAATACACAAAAACCAAACACAATAAGAATATATATATAGCCTGGTTGCCTGAGATCACTTGCTCTCTAGTCATTCCTGACCATTCAACAAAATATCCTTCTGGAAGATCTGCAGCTATTCTTTCAACCGCTTCAATTGCTTCTCCTGAGCTATATCCAGCAGCAGCTTGACCGGTTATCAGTGCAGAGTTAAACATATTATACCTGGTAATTTGTTCAGGTCCATAAACTCTCTTCATGGACATAAATGAGGAATATGGAACCATTTCTCCTGCTGAAGTTTTAACATGCAAATTCAAAACATCTTCAGGTCTTTGTCTGGAGAAAGCATCGGATTGAACCATGACCTTATACATTTGGCCATAACGGATAAAATTGGTTGCGTACATACTTCCCAATAAAGTCTGCAGAGTAGCCATAGAATTTTCCACTGAAATACCCTTTTTAGCCGCTAAATCATAATCAATTTCCAACATATATTGTGGGAAGTTCACATCAAAGGTTGTTCCTGCACTTTCAATAACCTCATCATGTTGAAGGTTAACTAAAAAACTTTCTACAACCTCACTCGTCTTATTCAGGTCTTCATTGCCACTTCTATCAAGCAAGCGAAGTTCAAATCCAGATGAATTACCAAAACCGGGAACAGTGGGTGGGGGAAAAAACTCCAATTCTGCATCAGCTATATGAGCTGTTTTTTCCTTCAGTATTTGAATAACATCATTTACTGATTCATCGCGATCCTCCCAAGATTTCAAGTTTATCATCCCCATTCCATAGGAGGCGCCAGAAACTTCGGTTACTATACTATAACCCGCAAGAATTGAGACCGTCTCCACCATTTTCAAATCTCGGGCAATTTGATCCACCTGTTTTAGAACAGCTTCTGTACGGTCAACTGTAGCGCCAGCGGGTGTAGTTACCGCGACATAGATCATACCTTGATCTTCTGTTGGAATAAATCCACCCGGAAGAATCGCTGCTGATCCCCAAGTCAATAAAAACATACCAGCAAGAGCTGCCAAAGTAATTACACGTCGACCAGCGATCTTAATTAAAAGCCCCTTATATCGACCACTTATTTTTTCATAAATCCTATTAAACCCATTAAAAAACCGATCCAGTAATCCATTACTTTTCTTTTTATCATGTGGTGAACGCAATATAATTGCACACAACGCTGGTGTTAATGTTAAAGCATTAATTCCAGAAATCACAATTGCCGAAGCTAATGTCAATGAAAATTGTCGGTAGAAAATACCAACAGGCCCGGACAAGAAAGCTACCGGAACAAAAACCGCTGACATGACCAACGTAATAGCTATGACGGCAGAACCAACTTCTTTCATCGCAGCTAAAGTAGCTTCCATTGGGGAGAGGTGCTCTTCCTCCATTTTCGCATAAACAGCCTCGACGACGACAATGCCATTATCGACAACAATACCTATCGCTAATACAAGTGCAAAAAGGGTTAACAAATTAATGGAGAACCCCATCATTTGCATGAAAAATAACGATCCTATTAAACATACGGGTACGGCAAGAATTGGAATAACGGTAGCTCTAAAGTCTTGAAGAAAGATAAACACGACCAGAAACACTAATATAAACGCTTCAACTAACGTAATTAAAACACTCGAAATAGAGGCATCTAAAAATCGGGAAACATCATATCCCATTGTAAAGGTCATACCAGGCGGAAAGGTCGTCCCTTTTAATTCTTCCATTCGATCTTTGACCCTTTGAATCACCTCCTGCGCATTTGATCCAGGCAATTGTTTGATCATTATTGAAGCAGATGGCCTTCCATCAGTTTCAGAGACCATTTCGTAATCCAAAGAACCAAATTCCACTTCAGCTATGTCACGAACGCGAATAATAGAACCATCAGCATTTGCCCTAATTGGAATATTTTCATATTCGCTGACCTCAGTAAACTTACCTGGATAACGCAAAACATATTGTTGCATGTTGACGGCCTTATCAGAGCTAATCCCTGTTTGGCCAGGTGCCGCTTCAATATTTTGACGTCGAAGGGATGAAATCAGTTCATCTGTAGATATGGAATATGCTGACATCCGATCTGGTTTAACCCAAATCCGCATTGCATAATCTTTCATTCCCATTATTTGAGCAAAACCTACCCCTTCAATTCTTTTAAGCTCTTTAAGAACGTTAATATCAGTAAAATTATATATAAACCTCTCATCTGCAGTCTCATCAGTTGTATACAAGTTTAAATACATTAACATACTATTCACTTCCTTCTCGGTGGTGACTCCTGCTCGTATAACTTCTTCAGGTAATTCATCAAGAACAGTGGTGACTCTATTTTGAACGTTGACTGCTGCAATATCAGGATCTGTTCCAACACCAAAAAATACTTGAATAAGCGTTGTCCCATTATTGGTAGAAACTGAGCTCATATACGTCATTCCTGCCACACCATTAATTGCCTTTTCAAGCGGAATCGCTACGGCGTTGGTACTGACTTCAGCGTTTGCTCCAGTATAATTCGCCGTCACTACTACAGAGGGTGGTACTATATCTGGAAATTGGGTAACTGGCAAAGTAAACAAAGCCAGCACCCCCAGAAGCGTTATAAATATGGATATAACCAATGAGAGCACTGGTTTTCTTATAAAATTCTCAAACATCTAAAACAGCCTCCTATTAATTATTGATCAATTTCTGCTCTACCAACATTCCATCACGTAAACCCTGTCCACCTTCAAAAACGATTTTGGAGTCTTTCGACAAACCATCCTCTACGACATAATAATGTCCTACCCTTTGCCCAATTTTAAATGGTGTCATGTTAACCGTATCACCATTTAATTTATAGACATATGCTTTATCTTGAATTTCAATAACGGACTTTTGATGAACCATTAAGAGATTTCCAGTTTGAATAGGCACGCCGATTCGACCTGTAGCACCGTGTTTTAGTAGACCGTCAGGATTTGGGAACTTTGCGCGAAGAGAAATGGAACCTGTACTCGTGTTAAATTCATTCTCTACTATCTCGGCCTCACCAGTGTAGGGATACAAGTCTCCATTAGCAAGAATTAATTTCACCTCTCTTTTAAAGGAATTCCTATTAAAGCTAGAGTCAGTGGCTATTTTTAAATATTCATTCTCGGAAATATCAAAATATACGTTTACAGTCGTAATATCTGAAATAGTGGTTAATAATGAACCTTGTTCTAAAAGAGAGCCCTCCTTTAATAAAACCCGATCGATTCTACCATCAAATGGAGCTCTAATTTGAGTAGCTGACAATTTTGTTTTTTCTTGCTTAAGAATGGCTTCTGCCTCCTTAACTTTAGCCTTAGCAAAGCTTAGTTGAACGTTTAATAAATCATATTCCGTAGAACCAACCACATTCTTTTCAACCAACTTTTTAGTTCTTTCCATCTCTAACTCGACTTTGCTAACTTCAGCTAATGAACTATTTAAAAGAGCTTCGGCTCGTGCATAGTCAGCCTTGTATTCATCATCAATTAATGTAAATAAAACCTGATCTTTCTTAACAAAAGAACCCTCATCAACATATATTCGGTTTAAAAATCCGGATAACCGAGATCGTAATTCAACATTTCTCTGGGATTGTATATCCGCGATATATTCCTTATAAATGACAGTATCAATTTGGTTTAATTGAGTTACTGGAACAAGTTTTAGGTCATTCGGGTTACTCTTTTCTGTGCTTGTTGCCGTACAACCAACAACAAATAATGCACAACTCAACGTAGGAAGCAGCATACGATTTTTTTTCATAGCAAAATAAAATTCGGGGGTATTAATAAATAATAAATTAAGTGTTGCCGGGTATGTAGAAAAATACCCAGTAATTCAAATAAATAGAAGTTTTGAATTTAAAATTAGAAAGGTTTATATCTTGACAAAAAACGATAATATCCGGGAAGACATAGTGTTTTTGAAAAGTAAAATGGATGTTGTTCTTGTCGCAAAAACCTAGTCAACCTAGCGACTAACCATCTGAATATCAGAACAAGAGGAATTAAAACAAAACTGAAAAACAAAATTCTGTAATCATCAAAAAATATATCCAACAGTCCTTCGCTTTCCTCAGAATGTTCCATGTTAAGCACTTCTTCCAACACAACCTCTATCAGGGTTTCGTTAGAATGGATCACCACATCACTGTAAAGGCCAGTGAAATTTACCTCATAACATAGAACGTTGAGATAACCAAATAGGGCCAGAAAGTGAAAAAATCGAAACATATTGCGGCAAAAGTAAACAATAAGCTTATGACTACGGGTAATTCAATTGTAAAAAAAACGTGATTATAGCACAATTAAGCTATTTTATGATGGAGATTGCCCTCGAAAATACTCCGCTGCTATTATTTTAACCAAGTTCAGGTGATGACCGAATATTGGGCCTCGAATCGGGAAGCTGTACATTACCAAAGTTTACTCATCCTATTATAGGAATTAATAGGATGAGTGATGTGTTTTTATAAGAAGCATTGATTAAAATAACTTACAATATTAATCAATCGTCCTGCTCTGGTGTTGTATTTAAACTAGCGTTATTTTATTAGTTTTTTGTACTTAATACGTTTAGGACCGACATCCCCAAGACGTTTTTTTCTATTCTCTTCATATTCCGTATAATTACCCTCAAAGAAATAGACTTGAGAATCACCCTCAAAAGCTAAAATATGCGTACATATTCTATTCAGAAACCAGCGATCATGCGAAATAATTACGGCACAGCCTCCAAAATTTTCAAGTCCTTCTTCCAAGGCACGAAGTGTGTTTACATCGATATCATTTGTTGGTTCATCTAAAAGCAAAACATTTGAGCCTTTTTTGAGATTTATGGCCAAATGAACTCTATTTCTTTCCCCACCAGATAGCACGCCTACTTTTTTTTGTTGATCAGCACCGTTAAAATTGAATTTCGATACATATGCTCTTGAGTTTATAGGCTTATTACCTAACAGAATATTCTCATTTCCTTCAGTGATGTTCTCCCACACTGATTTATTAGGATCTAAATCATCATGCAGCTGGTCCACATACCCCAACACGACCGTTTCTCCAACTTTAAACGTTCCCGAATCAGGTTGCTCTTGACCAGTTATTAGCCTGAATAACGTAGTTTTACCTGCCCCATTGGGACCTATTATTCCAACAATTCCAGCAGGAGGTAGAGAAAAACTTAAGTTTTCAAACAAAATACGATCGCCATATGCCTTTGATACATCATTAGCCTCAATAACTACATTCCCTAAGCGCGGACCTGGCGGAATAAACAATTCTAGTTTATCTTCACGTTCCTTAGTCTCCTCAGAAGCTAATTTTTCGTAATTATGTAATCGAGCTTTAGATTTCGCATGCCTTGCTTTTGGCGCCATTTGAACCCATTCCAACTCGCGTTCTAAGGTTTTTTGCCTTTTAGTTTCTTGTTTATCTTCTTGCGCTAGCCTTTTCGCTTTCTGATCTAACCAGGAAGAGTAGTTGCCTTTCCAAGGTATACCTTCTCCCCGATCTAGTTCAAGTATCCATCCCGCCACGTTATCCAAAAAATAACGGTCGTGAGTAACTGCGATTACCGTTCCTTTGTATTGCTGCAAATGTTGTTCTAGCCAGTCAATAGATTCTGCATCTAAATGGTTGGTGGGCTCATCTAATAATAATACATCTGGTTCTTGCAATAATAAACGACACATTGCCACCCTGCGACGTTCCCCTCCTGACAAATTGGCAATCAACTCATCAGGCTCTGGGCATCTTAATGCATCCATGGCTCTTTCCAGCTTAGTTTCTAATTCCCAAGCATTTGTAGCGTCTATTATATCTTGTAATTCCCCTTGTCTGTTGAGCAGCTTATCCATTTCATCTGCGTTCTCATAAACCTCTGGCAACCCAAATTTTTCATTAATATCCTCATATTCTTTCAGTATTGCAGTTGTTTCTGCAACCCCCTCTTCAACGACCTGTTTCACAGTTTTGGTCGTATCCAACTCAGGTTCTTGCGCTAAATAGCCAACTGAAAACCCTGGGGAAAACACAACCTCACCTTGAAAAGATTTATCCAAGCCTGCAATTATTTTTAATAAAGAAGATTTTCCAGATCCATTTAAACCTATAACCCCGATTTTTGCTCCGTAGAAAAAGGATAGGTAAATATTTTTAAGCACTTGTTTCGATGGTGGGTAGATTTTACTTACCCCAGCCATTGAAAAAATAATTTTCTCGTCTGCCATAGTGTTATTTTGACTTTTCCCACAAAGATAGCGGAATTACTGACAAAATGATACTTTTGGGTCTGTGGCTTAATTGTTGATAAAAATTATCAATAACAAATGGTCGTGTTTTGTATTTTTCTTACATTTATAAAATACAACACCCATATTAATTGAGAAAGGAATTTAATGGAAGCAAAATTTTCACCAAGAGTTAAAGATGTTATTTCCTATAGTCGCGAAGAAGCCCTACGCTTACGTCATGATTACATAGGGACAGAGCACCTGCTACTTGGACTTATAAGAGAAGGAGATGGTGTAGCAATAAAGATATTAAGAAATATCGGTGTTGACATGAGTGCGGTGCGCCAATCTGTTGAGGATGCTGTAAAAGGCTCATCTGTGTCGCGCTCACCCATCAGCAATATGCCCCTCACCAAACAGGCAGAGAAAGTTTTGAAAATCACTTATTTGGAAGCAAAGATTTTCAAAAGTGATATCATAGGCACCGAACATCTTTTGTTGGCAATTTTACGTGATGAAGAAAATATTGCATCGCAGATTTTACAACAATATAATGTATCCTATAATCTTTTCAAAACAGAGGTAGAACAGAATACAACAGGAATTACTGATGAAGCATCAAATACACCTTCTGGGGGCGACGATGACTATGCTGATGAAGAGTCACAATTCACCACACCGAAAAAAGTGTCTGATATTAAATCTAAAACCCCTGTTTTAGATAATTTTGGTCGAGATTTAACGAAAGCTGCTGAAGAAGGTAAACTAGACCCAATTGTAGGACGAGAAAAAGAAATCGAAAGGGTTTCTCAAATACTTTCACGTAGAAAGAAAAACAACCCTATACTAATTGGTGAACCTGGTGTGGGTAAATCAGCTATTGCTGAAGGTTTAGCTTTACGTATTATACAGCGTAAGGTATCGCGGGTTTTATTCAACAAACGTGTGGTAACTTTAGATCTTGCTTCTTTGGTAGCTGGTACTAAATACCGGGGTCAATTTGAAGAAAGAATGAAGGCAGTAATGAATGAATTGGAAAAATCACCCGATGTCATTTTATTTATCGATGAAATTCACACCATAGTGGGTGCAGGTGGAGCTTCTGGGTCACTAGATGCTTCCAATATGTTTAAGCCTGCTTTAGCTAGGGGGGAAATCCAATGTATTGGTGCCACAACCTTGGATGAGTATCGTCAGTATATTGAAAAAGATGGTGCTTTAGACCGTCGTTTTCAAAAAGTTACTGTTGAACCTACAACGTATGATGATACGATTGAAATTTTAAATCGTATTAAGGATAAATATGAAGAACATCATAATGTCACCTATACGCCAGAGGCTATTGAAGCGTGTGTTTCATTAACAACAAGGTACATTACCGATAGATTCTTACCTGATAAAGCAATCGATGCTTTGGATGAATCAGGCTCTAGGGTACACCTTAAAAACATCCACGTTCCGCAAAGTATTATTGATATTGAGGAGAAGATTGAAGCTGTTAAAGTGGAAAAGAACAAAGTAGTTCGTTCTCAAAAATATGAAGAGGCTGCTAAACTGCGAGATACCGAAAAGAAGTTAATCGAAGAATTAGAAATAGAAAAAACAGCGTGGGAAGCGGAAACTAAAACTAAACGTTATACCGTATCGGAGGATAATGTTGCTGAAGTAGTTTCCATGATGACTGGAATTCCAGTACAGCGAGTTAGTCAATCCGATAGTCAGAAACTCCTAAAAATGGGCGATTCTATGAAGGGTCGTATCATTGGTCAGGATGATGCTGTGCATAAACTTGTAAAAGCAATTCAACGTACTAGGGCTGGATTAAAAGATCCTAAAAAACCGATTGGTTCTTTCATCTTCTTAGGTCCAACAGGTGTCGGTAAAACAGAATTAGCTAAAGAATTAGCTCGATTTATGTTTGACTCTGAGGAAGCCTTAATTCAAATTGATATGAGCGAGTACATGGAAAAATTTGCCGTGTCACGCTTAGTAGGTGCGCCTCCGGGATATGTCGGCTATGAAGAAGGTGGCCAACTTACCGAAAAAGTACGTCGCAAACCATATGCTGTAGTTCTATTGGATGAAATTGAAAAAGCACACCCGGATGTTTTTAATTTATTATTACAAGTACTTGATGAGGGTCAATTAACAGATTCTTTAGGTAGAAAAGTAGACTTCCGGAACACCATCATCATCATGACGTCGAATATAGGTGCTCGTCAATTAAAAGAATTTGGTCAAGGCGTTGGTTTTACAACTGCTGCAAAAGAAAATCAAATTGATTCCCATTCACGGGGAGTAATTGAAACTGCGCTGAAACGTGCTTTTGCTCCTGAATTCTTAAATCGGGTCGATGATGTAATTGTTTTCAATACGTTGAGTAAAGAACACATCTTTAAAATTATTGATATTGAACTTAAATCTTTATTTACGCGTATTGAAAGTTTGGGTTACCCCATCACCTTGACAGACAATGCCAAAAACTATATTGCTGAAAAAGGCTATGATATTAATTTTGGCGCTAGACCTTTAAAGCGGGCAATCCAAAAACATTTGGAAGATCCAATTGCTGAGGAAATTTTAAAGGGTAAAATGAAAACGGGTAGTACCATTGAAGTTGACTTTGATGAAGAAAAGAAAGAAATCATTGTTAATGCTAAAAAAGAAAATTCAAAAGATGATGATTCTTCCCTTGCTTCTGACGTAAAGGGTAGCAAAAAGAAGGATTAATTTCTTTTTCTCCAAACTATACAAGGCCGCTGTATTGAATAGCGGCCTTTTTATTGGCAAAATATTTGCACTGATTAAACTTTTCCGTCACTTTATTGTCTTAAATTTAACAAGTCAATATATTATTTACACCATAACGATACCAAAATGAAAAATCTTTTATTAGCTCTAGCCATTGGGACCGCAACAATTGTAAGTTTCAATTCTTGTACGAAAGAGTATATTACAAATCTTGCCCCAGGTACAACTTATGTTTATCCAATCAAATCAAATGAATGGTCGAAAAGCGGTACTGTTTATTCTAAAACTTTTAATATTGGAGATTTAGATGCTGCTACTTTTGAGGATGGATTTATTGATGTATCCATTTCCTTCGATGAAGCACCGGATATTTATGAAAATATACCAGCATTAATTGGTGATTATAACTATTCAGCTAATTATGGCGTAGGTCAGGTAACGATATTCGCGGAATATGTAGGCCCTACTAGTGAAATTGCTCCACCAGTAGATATGCTTACAAAAATTATGCTTTCCTATGCTGAGGTAGGAAACTAAAACGAGAAAGAAGAATTATAGGGGGCTAAATTATGCCCCTTTCTTTAACATTTTTTTAGCGTGTTCAATTGCGGTGTCTTCTGGATTAGCACCATCCAGCATTTGTGCAATTTCCATGATGCGTTCGGAATGATTCAATAACGCTATATTCGATTTCGTTTTATCACCTTCGTCTTCTTTAAAGACTTTAAAATGACTATTCCCTTGGGAGGCTATTTGTGGTAGGTGTGTAATACTAATTACTTGCATTTTTTCTGAAAGTTCTTCCATAAGTTCCCCTACTCTTAAGGCTACTTCCCCTGAAATACCTGTATCAATTTCATCAAAAATCATCGTGGGTAATGAAGATGATTTTGCAATTATTGATTTTATGGCAAGCATTACTCGAGAAAGCTCTCCTCCTGATGCCACCTTATTAATTGATTGTACTGTCTGCCCTTTATTTGCTGCAAATAAAAACGATACTTCGTCACATCCGCTAGCCTTAAATAAAGCTTGTTTTTTAATTTCTACCTTAAGTTTAGCCCATGGCATCCCCACTCGCGCCAACACGGCTTGAATTTCGCTTTCTAAAGTCTTGGATAATTTAGTACGATTCTCTGAGAGTAAACCAGCGAGTTTATGAAGATCCTTTTCCAAAGCGCTAATGTCATTCTGGAGTTTTTCTATCTGGTTTTGTTTATAGTCGGAACTTAGTATTTTTTCTTCTGTTTCTTCTTTAAACACGAGCAAATCCTCGATGGAATCAAGTCGGTGCTTTTGTTGTAAATTATATAATACTGATAATCGTTCATTAACGATTGACAACCTTTCCTCGTCCATGGTAATTTCCTGAGAAACTTGCTCAATTTCGTTGCTTATGTCTTTTAATTCAATCATTGAGCTTTGTAACCTCTCCAGTAATGAGGCCTGTGCAGGTAAGTATTGAATCCCGTTTTGCACATTACTGATGATGGATTTTAGTCCATCTAGTAGATTGGATTCATTACTTATCATCGCTGTTGAAGCCAAATGGAAATACCTTTTTATCTCCTCTGCGTTGACTAATTGAGCTTGCTCTGATTCTAGGGTTTGTTGCTCGCCAGACACCAGATTAGCCTGTTCTAGTTCATTAAAAATAAATTGAAAGTAATCGTGTTCTGCTTTTGTTTTCGCAAGGGCATCCTCCAAATCCCTTAGTTCTGCAATGGCTGTTTTGTATAATTTATATTTCCTTTTGTATTCCTCAAGCGTCTCTGGATGCTGCGCAATACTATCCAACACCATTAACTGAAATGCTTCGGTATTAATTTGTAAAGTCGCATGCTGAGAATGTATATCGATTAATTTTTCACCTAAAATTTTTAATGTTTGCAAATTTACTGGTGTATCATTTATAAAAGATCGAGACTTACCATCAGCGTGGATTTCCCGACGAATAATACTGGTATCTTCATAATCTAAGTCCATTGTGTCAAAGACATCTTTTAATTGATAATCTTTGATATAAAAGTGACCTTCAATTACACATTTTGTATTTGCATCAAATAAATATTTGCTTTCTGCTCTATTTCCTAGAATTAAGCCCAAGGCTCCCATAATAATAGATTTCCCTGCTCCGGTTTCTCCAGTAATAATATTGAGTTGTTGATCAAAGTTGATATCTAGTGCATCAATTAACGCATAGTTTTTTATCAGTAATTTACTTAGCATGCAAAATTATATTGTACTCCAAATATACTTAATTCTATCAGTCGACTGAAATATTGAATTTTATTTATTATTTCTTCAAAGATTCTAATATGTTTGTAGTAAATGAAAGATTTTAGTAAACAATTAAGCCGGTATATACCCGAATCCGCTGCTCCCATTATATCTCAATGGATCATCGACTCAAAATGTCGCTTTAAAATAACGCGGGCTAGGTCTACCAAATTAGGTGATTACAGAGCTCCATACAAAAATCAACCTCATCAAATTACAATTAATAATGATCTCAATTCGTTCTCATTCCTTATTACAACCGTCCATGAGTTCGCTCATTTAAGAACCTGGCAGAAATATAATAATCGTGTAAAACCGCATGGTACTGAATGGAAAAATGCCTTTAAAGAGCTCATGGAAGTATTTTTAAAATTAAACATTTTCCCAGCCGACATTACCCTAGCCTTAATCAAATACATGAGCAATCCTGCGGCATCTAGTTGTACCGATTTGAATCTGTACAAGACGCTTAGGAAATATGATAAAGTAATCTCCACACACACTACCGTTGATCTCATACCTTTGCATCAATTTTTTACGATGAAAAATGGTCGATTATTTCAGAAACAAGAAAATCTTAGAAAGCGTTATAAATGTGTAGAGGTCTCCACCCAGAAGATTTATCTTTTCCATCCCGTTGCCGAAGTGATTCCTATTGCTATAAATTCAGTAAACTCCGCTAAAAATTGAACTAAAAAAGCACTTATAAATAATAAATCATGAAGAAAGTCATTTTATACAGTACTATTCTCTTTATTGGCCTGACAGCTTGTAATTCAGAATCATCCAATTCAAGTTATGATCCCAACTCACTAGATTCAAGTGCACTCTCAGCAATATCTGCTGATAGTTACAAAAATCACATTATTAAACTTTCTTCCGATGAATTCATGGGGCGAAAACCCTTTACTAAAGGTGATACACTCTCGGTCAATTATATCCGTGATGAATTTAAAAATCTAGGACTTTCCCCAGGCAATGGAGATTCCTATTTTCAGGAAGTTCCTATGGTTGAAATTAATACAACCCCTACTGAACCAACCATGACATTCAAAAATGAGAATTCCTCCTTGACCATAAATCACCTAGACGACTATGTTATAGGAAGCCCACAAATGGCGCAAGACATCAATGTTGCCAATACAGATTTAGTATTTGCTGGTTTTGGTATTGTTGCTCCGGAATACAACTGGAATGATTATGAGGGACTGGATGTAAAAGGGAAAACAGTTGTCGTGATGGTATCCGATCCTGGACGCTATGATAAATCTTTGTTCAAAGCGGATACGATGACATACTATGGCAGATGGATTTACAAATTCGAAGAAGCATCTCGTCAAGGAGCAACCGGTATTCTTTTGATTCATGAAACACAGGCTGCTAGTTACGACTGGAATGTTGTTCGTAGTAGCTGGTCAGGCCCGAGACTTTCGCTAATACCAGAAAACAAAGGGGAAGATTTGGTAAAATTCCAAGGTTGGATTACCACGCAAACAGCTTTAGATTTATTTAAGCTCGGCAATGTAGATCCAGCGATAATGGAGGATGCTAAAAAACCTGGTTTTAAGGCAAAAAACATGCATATTCAAACAAATCTCAAACTACGTAATGACGTCCGTGAATCTAAATCAAATAATGTAATAGCGACTATAAAAGGAAGCGAAAGACCAACGGAAACTATTATATATTCAGCGCACTGGGATCACTTAGGTGTGGGTGAAGCGGTTAAAGGAGATTCTATTTTTAATGGTGCAATTGATAATGCAACGGGAGTTGCTGCCCTTTTCGAATTAGCGAAAGCTTTTAATGCGGCAAGCGTTAAACCTGAGCGTAGTATTGTGTTTTTAGCGGTGACAGCAGAAGAACAAGGTTTACTGGGTTCGCAATACTACGCAGAACATCCTATCTATCCACTAAGCACAACCGTAGCTAATCTGAATATGGATTCATTTAACCCAGTTGGTGCTATGAATGGCTTTAGAGTCGTTGGTACAGGACAGACTGAACTTGAAGACTATGCCATATTATCTGGTGTGAAATTCAATAGAGAAATTAAGCCAGAAGGTAGTCCGACCTCTGGTGGTTTCTACCGTTCTGACCATTTCAATTTTGTAAAAGTGGGTATCCCGGGATTATATATGGGTAGTGCTGGTGATTATTTAGAAAAAGACACGACACTCATTCAATCTAGACAAGCTGCACTTGCAAATCGATACCATGCGGTTACGGATCAAGTCGATGAAAATTGGGATTTTGGTGGCATGATCAATGACATCGCATTATTCTTTGATATTGGTTATACATTGAGTATGGAAAAAACGTTTCCAAATTTCAAAACAAAATCTGAGTTTAAAGAATTAGGAGATAAACGTCTCTCAAAATAGTATATTTGTTTAATAATAAATTTAGAAACCATGCTTACAGGAATGAAACATTTACACTCAACATTGGCTATTGTATTATTAGTAGCCTTAATTATTGCTATTATTATCACCATAGCAAATTATGCTGGCAACAAACCTTACAATCGGAAAATCGCCCTTATTGGCTTAATAAGTGCTCATCTTCAGCTTGTTATTGGACTTATCGTCTACTTTGTATCTCCCTTAGGACTTAGTAGTTTTTCAGGCGATAATATGAAAGATAGTGGATTAAGACTCTATTTTTTAGAACATCCTTTAATGATGATTATCGCGATCGTTTTAATCACGATGGGTTATTCAAAAGCGAAGAAAATTGCGGATGCTAAAAAAGCTAATCAAACAGTAATGATTTTCTATATCTTGGGTTTATTATTAATCCTTTCGAGAATTCCTTGGTCAACTTGGTCAATTCTACAATAAAAAAATAGCCTAATAAACGGGAAGTTTATATAAATCATCCCATTATTATATATATAAGAGCTGCCCATACCAGGCAGCTTTTTATCGTTCTAATTGTTTTGTACTAGATTGCACGACACATTTTTACAGGATTTATTATATAGTGATATACCTCAAAAAAAGGCGTCTGATCACAATGGATCAGACGCCTATATATAACAAGAAAGTTCTTTAAGAACTATTTTTTACTAAATCCTAAAATTGCAAAAACCACTTTAAATGCTAATAAAGCAGCTACGACCATCGCTATGTTAGCAATCCATGAGAACAAAGAACCCAATTGGTCTAATGCAGGTACAACATCGGGTAGGAAACGAATAAACACGCCAACCAAACCGATAGCTATAGCAATAACTAATGAAACATAATATTCAGTACGGTTCGCATTATTATGCGTGTGTTTTGCCGGTCTTTCTACAATTGTATTTTCCATATTTGATAATTCCTATTAAAGCTGCACAAATGTACAAAAGTCTCTGTGCTATTAAAAATAATAATTGTAAATTTTTACTTTGATAAAGCTTGCTCCAAGTCAGCAATAAGATCCGCTGGATCTTCGATGCCCACAGAGAGTCTTAGTAAATTATCCACTACCCCAACTTTTTCTCTTGTTTCTTTTGGAATAGAGCCGTGTGTCATACTAGCTGGATGATTAATAAGCGATTCTACACCACCCAAAGATTCCGCTAAGGTAAACACTTTAAATCCTGAGGCTAAACGAAAGGTTTCCTTTAAGTCAGCATCTTTTAAAACAATGGACACCATACCACCGAAATCTTTCATTTGCTTTTTAGCAATATCATGCCCTGGATGATCTTCAAATCCTGGCCAGTAAATTTTCTCGATTTTAGGATGATTCTTCAAGTAATTGGCAACCAAACGACCATTTTCGCAATGAGCTTTCATTCGCAGATGAAGTGTTTTAATCCCTCTTAAAGCTAAAAAGGAATCTTGTGGCCCTGGCGTACCTCCACATGCATTGTAATAAAACCAAAGTTGCTTGTAGAGTTCTTCATCTTTTAGGATCAATGCCCCCATAACAACATCCGAATGACCGCTTATATATTTGGTAACGGAATGCATCACAATATCGGCTCCTAAATCCATCGGATTTTGTAAATAGGGAGACGCAAAAGTGTTGTCAACAGCATATAAAATATTGTTTTCCTTGGCAATTTTTCCAAGTTCTGCTATATCTGCAATTTTTAACGTAGGATTCGTTGGTGTTTCCAGCCAAATCAATTTAGTTTTATCGGTAATTGCTTGGCGGACAGCGGATAAATCGGAAGTATTAACAAATTTAAAAACGATGCCTAATGGTTCAAAAACTTTCGTAAAAATCCGATAAGAACCACCATATAAGTCATCGCCAGTCACCACCTCATCACCTGGTTTTAATAATCTCAATACACAATCCGTAGCAGCCATTCCACTAGCAAATGCTAATCCAAAATTACCATTCTCCAAAGCGGCTAAGCAATCCTCCAATGCCTGACGTGTGGGATTGGTACCTCTAGAATATTCATAACCTTTATGCTCACCAGGGGATTTCTGCTGATAGGTTGATGTTTGGTATATTGGAGTCATTACAGCGCCAGTTGTAGGATCAGATTGCTGTCCTGCATGAATCGCTTTTGTTGCAAACTTATAATTCATGTTTTCTATTTTTATTATTTAGCCTAAGATATTAAAAATCTATGGGTGAACTGTATTTAAAAGTATAATTCAACAGTTCTATGATTTTATTGGAGCTTACCAATTTTTGGAAACTATTTTGAGGTTTGAAACCCTGTGGATAACTAAAGATATATTTCTGAGCACTTGCCAGAATTACTTCTTTTTTTTGAGGATGTTCCGGACATACAATATTATAGTATCCCGTCGTATTTTTGTTATTTATAAATTGATCAAAAATTTCAATAATATCCTCCAGATGCACAAAGTTTGCTAATTGATCCCCTATTTCAACTATTTTATCTTGAAAGTACTTCGCAAAAATTCGATTTTTTCCAAATAAGCCCCCTAATCTAAAGATAGAAGTATAGGGCAATGTAATCATCGTCAACTCTGCTACTCGTATAGTGGGTGACATCAATCGCTCATCTGAATAGCTCTCTTCATATATACCAGTTAAATTTGGATAGACCCCAATAGAACTTAAAAATATATGTTGATCATAAGAAATCGCGCTAAGGGAATTAAAAACACGATTAAATCTAGTTTGAATTTCATCTACACTATTTTTCTGACTCGCAGGTATAGAATTTAAGATAACATCAAAGTGAACTTCTACAGGTAAATCTAACCTCTCTTGGTGATCATAATCATGTATAATGGCAGAAATGCCATCGTTGAGAAAACGATGGTATTTTTCTTCACTTCTTGTGGTTACCCACACTTGCCAACCTTTGGTTTTAAAGTCACGTGCTAGCTCTTCTCCAAGCCAACCACAGCCCAAAATCAGCAGATTCTTCATCGTATATTAATAGGCTTTAGCAAATAACACCCTTTGATTCGAAGGTTTTCCTGTAAAAATACATTGACCATCCTCCATCTCTGCATCAAGTGGTATACAACGAATAGTTGCTTTGGTCTCTTCTTTTACACGTTTTTCTGTTTCAACCGTCCCGTCCCAGTGACAGCTAATAAACCCACCTTTTTCCTCAAGGACTTGTTTGAATTCTTCATAAGAATTAACCTGGGTTATATGCTCATCCCTATATTTTAATGCTTTTTGATAAATATTATCTTGAATTTCATCCATTAACAAATGGATTTTTTGCGCTAAACCAACCTGTTCAGTTGTCGCTTTAGTTTGGGTATCGCGACGTGCTAGTTCAACGGTACCATTAGCTAAATCACGTGAGCCAATTGCAATCCGTAAAGGCACACCTTTTAATTCCCATTCTGCAAATTTGAAACCAGGTCTTTGGGTATCACGGTCATCGTATTTAACCGAAATATGCAAATCTTGTAATTCACTCATTAATTGACCAACGTATGCATCAAGTGCCGTTTTCTCTTCTTCAGTCTTAAATATAGGCACAATCACCACTTGAATTGGAGCAAGTTTTGGCGGTAAAATTAAACCTTGATCGTCTGAATGAGCCATGATTAACGCCCCCATTAATCTGGTAGAAACACCCCATGAAGTTGCCCAGACATGTTCTAATTTGCCTTCCTTAGTGGTAAATTTGACATCAAAAGCTTTAGCAAAATTTTGCCCCAGAAAATGAGATGTTCCAGCTTGTAAAGCCTTCCCGTCCTGCATCAGCGCTTCAATACAAAAAGTATCCAACGCTCCTGCAAATCGTTCATTTTCTGTTTTGCGACCACGAATCACAGGTACCGCTAAAATTTTCTCCGCAAATTCAGCGTAAACATCCAGCATTTTCTCTGCCTCAGCGATAGCCTCTTGTTGAGTAGCATGCGCTGTATGTCCTTCTTGCCATAAAAATTCAGCAGTTCTCAGAAATAACCTTGTCCTCATTTCCCAACGGACAACGTTGGCCCACTGGTTCACTAAAATTGGTAAGTCTCTATATGACTCAATCCAACCTCTATAAGTATTCCATATAATAGTTTCCGAGGTAGGTCTTACAATTAATTCCTCCTCCAATTTTGCATTTTCATCCACAATAATATTTCCATTACCATCATTTTTAAGACGGTAATGCGTTACTACTGCACACTCAGTTGCGAACCCTTCAACATGCGAGGCTTCTTTAGAAAAAAAAGATTTAGGGATAAAAAGTGGAAAATAAGCATTTGAATGTCCTGTTTCTTTAAACCTTTTATCAAGAATTGCCTGCATGCGTTCCCAAATTCCGTAGCCATATGGTTTTATTACCATACACCCACGAACTGCAGAATTTTCTGCTAAATCTGCCTTAATGACTAGATCATTATACCATTGCGAATAATCTTCGCTTCGACTTGTAATACCTTTACCCATTCGAGAAAAAACAATTATTGTTATCTAATTAATATCGCTGTAAACGCCAGAAATAAGCTATTTCTATCAGAACGGAAAATTATTCGTATTTTTGAATGATAGATTAAACCTCGACATAAAAATCGGGTCTAAGATAATAATTAATGACTGTATTATCGAATTTTAACTGTTTTAGCATCATGAAAAACGACAAGATATTTTTAGGAAGTTTAGCCTTTACAATAGCAATATTGTTTAGTTCCTGCTCGACAAGCAGTCGGACCGTGTACCGCGATGATGTGTACAATAACAGAGACACACGTGGCGTTTATCAAAGTCCTGACTACTATTATACCGATGAACCAGCAGATCAGTCTGTTGCGGAATCGGAATATTATGAAGATGATTATAGTGATGAAACCTATGAAGAAGGTGGCTATGAAGAGTTAGAATACGCCAACAGGATCAATAGGTTCCATTATAATTCGCCAGGGATGGCGTACTATGACCCGTGGTTTGATCCATGGTATGGATATTCAGGATTTGGATTTGGATTAGGATTCGGCATGTCGTATGGCTGGGGATCACCCTATTTTAGTATGGGTTGGGGTTCACCATTTTATGGCTATGGCTACGGATGGGGATCACCTTATTACGGATACAATTATTGGGGACCAAGTTCCTATTATAGCCATTGGGGACACCCTTATTATGGGTCCGGATATTATGGCGGTGGAAACGCCTACCGAACTGCCTCTAATAGAAGTAGAGATTACAGAAATAATTCGTCAGGCAGGTCTTACGTTGGTCGTGATGGAAATGGAAGATTTGTAACAACGAGGTCTGCGACAGCTAGTAATAGAAGTAGAGATAGATCAACCAATACAAATAGAGCGACCACTTCTAGGTCTTCCAGTAATAGATCACAAGGTACGGTGGGAAGAACTCCGTCCGCTAGATCAAATTCAGGAAGAACCCAAGGCACCGTGAGAAGGACTGCTCCTTCAGCAAGATCTACAACAGGCAGAAACCCAGAAGGTAACGTGCGCAGAGCGCCAACGAGACAAGCTCAGCCAAGGCAGGCACAACCAACTAGATCTTCAAATCCACGAAGTAATAGTGGAAGTGTACAACGTGGAAACACCAACAGTGGAAGTAGCATGAGTAGAGGAAGTTCTGGCTCAAGCCGTAGCAGTGGTGGTGGCGGTGGAGCTTCTTCTGGAAGAAGTGGAAGTAGACGTTAAAAATTTAATATAAAACATATGATATAGCCAATATAAATTTATATTGGCTATATTTTTCCAAGTATTTTTTAAGCAAATGAAAAGAATTACCCTCCCGATCACTTTTTTTACAATCTTCGTAACCGCTTCATCACTACAAGCACAGACTACATTAGACAACGCCTTTTTAATTTCCAGAGACCTCAATACTGGAACCGCGAGATTCAAGGCAATGGGCGGTGTAAACACCTCCTTAGGAGGCGATATTACCTCCATTTCAGGGAACCCTGCAGGTTTAGGTTTTTATAATCAATCTGACTTTTCCATTTCTGTAAATTACCTCAATAATGCAAACAAGTCAAACTATTTTGGGCAGCAAACGAATTTAAACAAGGGCCAATTTGGATTAGAAAATTTAGGTATTGTTTTTTATACGCCGACAAACAATCATCCCGATTATGGCTGGCAAAATTTTAATGTAGGTATTAGTCTAGATAAAAAAAATAACTATTTCGATCACTTAAGTTATGCAGGTATAAATGCAGACAACTCCTTGGTGCATAATTTAACCGATGTGATGTTTGAGGATACCCCCTTTGCCAATGACTTTAAGTCGTCTTATTTAGTTGAAAACTTTAAAGGATCTGCTAATGATTTCTTTCCTACAGTTTTGGAAGCCGATCCAAAAAACCAGCAATTGGATTTAATTAACAAAGGTTCTAAGTATAATACTCATATTTCCTTTGGCGGAAATTATAGTAATAAGTTTTATATTGGTGCATCTTTTGGTTTTGTATCTTACGATTATCAGTCTAGCAATAGACTAACTGAAATTGGTTGGACAAAAACCGCCGCTGAAATAAAACCGGACAATGATGAATCGAGTTTCACTAAACCGGGATCGAAAGCTAATGGCTATACAGATATAAACTATGAACTCAATGATTATATCGATAAGAAAGTAAAAGGTACGGGTATTAATCTTGGTTTAGGAATGATTTATAAACCTACCTGGGATTGGAATATTGGTGTCAATATAACTACTCCTACCTGGACGACCGTGCAAGAAGAAAGTTGGTTAGAAACAGTAGCCGATTATTATAAAGATGACCAATCAACTACTAAACTTCATCCTTCTTATAATTCACAAATTGGTGGAGGCACCTACGATTATGCCATTATTTCTCCATGGAAAACTGCCGTTGGTTTAACCAAATTCTTTAATAGAGGATTACTTTCTGCCGATGTGGAATATATCAACTACGCTTCCATAAAATATAAAGAAACGAGTTCAAACCCAGATCTTGGATTTGAAAACTTAATGCAGGATCAAATTGCAGATACCTACAAAGGAACATTCAATGTTAGAATTGGAGCTGAAGTTTTATTCACTGAAAGACTAACAGCAAGGGCAGGTTTTAATTACTTGGGGTCAGCCTATAAAGATGATGATTCATTTGATCACGTTAGTAGCCTAGGTTTGGGGTATATTATATCCAAATCTATTTATGTTGATTTAGCAGCGATGCAGTATAAAAAATTAAATTATCAACATACGACCTACCCTATCAACCAGGATCGCTGGAATAGCCCTGAACCCTATGCTGATATCAAAAATTCCAGAACTAATATTGTTCTGACTGTGGGTACGAAATTTTAGCGCAACCCAATCCATCATAAAAAAGCAAATGGCCTATTACAATTTAATAGGTCATTTGCTTTTTTATTTGAATGTCAACCACATTTTAAGATTTTCTTTCCGAGAGTTTACGTACAAAAAGATTATAATTTTCATGCTTTTCAACATACACCTCTTCATCTACTTCAATAAAACCATCCAACGCTACCGCATCATACCACACTTGATCAATTTCAATTTTGCCACTCGGCCTTAAAACCGTCTTAGCTATGCCAACCTTGTTAATCAAGTTTGTTTTAATGACAGATGAAGTATAACCAACATCAGAGCGTTGTTCATCTTGTAAAACTAAACGCTTAAAGGAAGCGGACTGTAAAATATTCTTACCAAAAATCACCATCAAAACGATGGTCAAAATCATGGAGCCAAGTACAATTATAAATGAATTCATTAGTAATCCCGGTTGTGTTAATTTAAAATCGAAATAATCATTAGCTACCATTGAAAAAGCCAGACCGCAAAGTACGAGAATTATTCCAGAGATTCCGGCTATTCCAAAACCCGGGATAACAAAGATTTCTAAAATCAATAAAATTATTCCTACAATGAAAATAGCAATTTCCCAATTATCAGCGAGACCTTGCAAATATAAAGGTGCAAAAAACAAGGAACTAGAGAGTATTGCTACAAGAAGGGCAAAACCGATACCCGGTGTTTGCAGCTCGAAATAAATACCGCCAATAATCCCCATTATCAAAAGGCCACTCACGATAGGATTAATTAAAAACCCAATAAAGTAATCAACCCAAGTTAATGTGTGTTGGATGACTTGAGGGTTACTGATATTTAAATGTGAATAAATATCAACTTCACTTTTCACTTCCTTCACAGCTATCCCAACTTTTACAGCCTCAGAGGTAGTCAGGGTTAATAATTTGCCGTCTTCTTTTAAGCTCGGGATAGAAATTGCCGGATCAACAAAAGCTTCCGCAATTTTTGGATCACGTCCTTTTGCCTCCGCAGTAGCACGCATTAATCCGCGCATATAAGATTGATATTTTTCAGGTAGAACTTCGCCTTGTTGGTTTACAACAGCGGCAGCTCCAATACTAGCACCTCTGTGCATAAAAATATAATCAGCTGCTAACGAAATTAACGCTCCGGCAGAAGCTGCGTTATTGTTAACATAAACAATGGATTTGAATTGATTTTCTTGAATTAGACTTGAGCGGATGGAATCAGCAAAATTTAAGGCTCCCCCAAAGGTGTTCAGGTCAATAAGTAAATAATCTGCTTTAGCAACTTTTGCCTGCTGAATAGCATTTTTCATGATCCGCCACGAATTAGCGCCGATATCTTCTTTTAATTGTACCGAATAAACTGTTTGTGCTTGTCCGGATATGATAGACAGAAAAAATATGGCGGTAATTCCTAAAATGAATTTTGTAATTTTGTTCATATTTATAATATTAATTAATTCCATTAATAACATTCAGTGTATCCGGAATGACTAAATATACAACTAAAAAAGTTTTCGAAAAAACATTCTCTTCTAATATATGGAAAATCGAGGTTGACTCCGTTTCTTCCCTTATCGCTGTGGAAACACGCGATCTTGACACCACATTAGCCGAATTTCATGTATTTGATTTGCAAGGCAACTGTATTTTATCTTCATACTCAGCCCAGGAGCGAGAATGGACTTTGGATTCCATACAAAATGGTCATTTAATTCTAAAAAAAATTGGTGAAAATGTACCTATCCAGGAAGGTATTCAGATCATATGTATTCAAAATAAACAAATTATTTTAACATCCTATGACTATGTATTAATCGATGTTTATCAAGACGTTATTCATGCTCGACATCGTAACATATCCGCAGGAGCTACGGTCGAGATTAATATTCTCACAGGAAGCATGGTACCAGCGAAGGATCAGGAATTCCAGTTTGCCTTAAATAAAATTCAATTTCCGATAGCCTATCAAAAGGTGCCTGAATTTTTAAAACCTGAATCAATCATCGAACCCTTATGGGTTAGTAAATGTGGCCCGCATTATTTATGGTGTTACCATAAAGAAATAGATGAAAAATTTAACGTTATTTTCACATTAAGCGATTTAAACCAAATCCTTGATAGTAAGGTCATATTACAGGGAATGGAGAAAATGATTCCGCAACCTTATTTTCAGATTGAACAACAATTCTTCTTAATGTCTTATAATAAACGAAAAATCATCTCATATTTAGTATAATTGCACTTAATGATGAATCAAACAAGAACAAAAGAGTCAGTAAGAAAGACTATAATTATATTTTCCTCATGCTTATTTTTCTCAGGGGTATCCCTAGTGAATGCGCAAACGAATACGAAAAGCAAAAACACAACAGAAATCAACGGAAAAACTTATCTAGTGCATACCATCGCTGCAAAGGATACCTATTACCAACTAAGCAGACAGTATAGTGTGCCAGTTAAAGATATTATGGCCGCTAATAATAGAAAAAATCTGGCCGTCGGTGATATCGCCCATATACCTATAAAGGCAGAAGATAAAAAGGTCGAAAAGCCAAAAGAAAATAAAGAAAAACCACCAGTCAATAACGGAACTTCGACCCTTCCAAAGCCAGACCAACAAGAAACCATAACGGCCAAAATTCTAACAGAATATAAAGTTGGATCAAAAGAAACCCTATATTCTATTGCTCAACGTTTTGCGACCTCGGTTGAGGACATCAAGCTGTTGAACAAATTGACCGATGACTCCTTAAAAGAAGATCAGTTACTGAAGATTCCAGATGGAAAAGTGACCGTCATAAAACCAGCACCCGTAACCGAGCCTAATTATCTTCCTATACCAGAGGTTGAAAGACAAGAAATTGAATTTGAAACAAATCGATATGGTATAAGAGAGAAAAAAGAAAAGGGTATTGGCATGTGGATGGAAAATTTAGAAACTGCAGGGAAAAGCAATTTAGCTTTGCATCGCACTGCACCTGTTGGGACTATTTTGAAGATAACCAATCCATTAACAAAAAGTGTTACCTTTGCGAAAGTTGTAGGAAAGTTCTCCAACACCGCAGAAAGTCATGACGCAATTGTAATACTTTCCAAATCAGCAGCATCCTATATTGGCGCATTTGATAGACGTTTTTTAATTGAAATAACGTATGGTGCACCAGTAAACTAACACGCGTAGCATAGCACAACAATAAATGAACAAACCTTATGTAATAGGAATTGCTGGTAGCAGCGGTTCTGGAAAAACTTTTTTTTTGAAAAGTTTTTTAGATCATTTCAATGCAGACCAAGCAACATTAATCTCACAAGATGATTATTACATCCCTGCCAACACAAAAACTAGGGAAGAAAATAGGTTATATAATTTTGATCTACCTACATCAATCAATAGACAAAGCTTTTATGATCATTTTAAAGCGCTATTTGAAGGGAAAACAGTCTATCAAAAAGAATATACCTTCAATAATCCGGGTTTAACTCCTAAGATCTTAGAAATAAAGCCAGCACCGATCTTAGTAGTGGAAGGATTATTTATATTCCATTATTCCGAGATCAATGACCTACTAGACTATCGGATATTTCTTGATGCTGATGAACCCATTGCTCTAAAACGTCGTTTACGCAGAGATTTAATCGAACGGGGCTACGATCATGATGATGTAATGTACAAGTGGATAAATCATGTTGTGCCCTCGTACAACGAATACTTACTTCCTTATAAGCAGGCATGTGACTTAGTCATCAAAAACAATATTGATGACCCTTTGATTATTCAAACCTTTACAAATGATATTGCAATTGAATTACGAAAAATAATCGGATAGTTATTTATAATTAATCTAAATTAACTATCTTTGCAGCATGTTCGACTCGATGATAAAGCTGCAAATTATTGAAAACAATCCATTTGATGATTGCAAGGGAAACAATCCCTTTCTAAGTCATGTTGAGTTGGCATTCAAAAAATGTTGTAAAAAATATAAAAAAGGGAAGCGTTGTAAAAAATGCCCCAATCGGATCTAAAAACCCAGGAGAAAGTCATTTCTCCTTTTTTATTGGTGAAAACTACCTGCAAAATTTCATATTATAGTGTAAATTTGTGGAGGCAGTGTACAAAAATAAATACCATAAGTTTTTCGCGACTTTTGCTGACACGGAATCGATCGAAAAACAAAGTTACAGCGTACGAACAGCAATTGTTTTTAATGCTCACTGGCTGTTCAAAGATTATTAGGTCATGAAAATATCGAAAAATGTTTTAAAATGGGTACTTCGCTTTTACCCACCATTTTTTTTCCAACGAATATGGGTTAGAAAAATTCATGACAATTTTTTAGGCATTGATATAACAATACATAAAAGCCTATTAAACATCAATGCTAATAAAACCATTTTTGGCGGAACAATTTTCTCGGCAATTGATCCGTGCTATCCCATTCTGCTGGATCAATATTTCAAGCATCAGGGCATTACTAAAACTGTAGCCTGGTTAAAAACTGCGGATATAGCCTATATTAAGCCAGGACATAATAACTTAGAAATATCCATTAAATTAGACGAGACAGTTCTACAAAATGCTTATAAAGTCATTAAACAACAAGGAAAAGTCATAGAAACCTTTCATACGCAAGTATTTGATAAATTTGGAATTCTTTGCGCAGTTGCACAAAATGAAATTTATATTCGAGATCTAGAATTTGATTTTGAACAAAAAAATGTAAATAATATCGTTATTCAAAGCAAGACAACTTCAAATACTAAATAATATGAAAACAATCGCCCTTATTACAACAGCATTAACAATAACATTTGCGTCCTGTCAAAATTCTAATCAGAACAAAGATCAAGTGTTTTCTGAACAGGCAATTGCAGTACATGATGAGATTATGCCTCAAATTTCATCCTTTGACAAGACGACACTTTTAATCGATTCCTTATTAAAAAATCTTGAGACAATATCAACACAACGCGCAGAACTAGACACCGTAAATGCGCGAATAGAATTGACACAGTTAAAAGATAGTCTGAATGATGCAACCGATCACATGATGATGTGGATGAAAGACTATGATCCTGCCAATCAAGAAACAGCGTATCAAAAAGAGGAACTCGAAAAAATCAATAAAATGAAAGTGAAATTTGATAGAGCGCAACAGCAAATAACTAAAACATTAGCACCCTTTAATTAATATTCATGAGGACAAACTATAAATTAAGCATATTGTTTATGCTGTTGACGGGATTTTTTGCAAACCTATCATGTAGCTCCAACACCAATAAGCTCCCAATCTATGGGGAAAGAAGTACGCAAGAGAAGGAAGTGGACGGAAAAACAATAATTGATACGGTCTACCATACTATACCTGATTTTTCTTTTATCAACCAAGACAGCGCAGTTTTAACGCAAAAATTCTTTGAGGGTAAGATCTATGTGGCTAACTTTTTTTTCACACATTGCCCTAGTATATGCCCTACTATGCAGCGTAACCTTCTAAAAGCGTATGAAAAATATAAAGGAAATAACCAAATTGCATTTCTATCCCATAGCATTGACTTCAAATATGATCAACCTCATGTACTAAAAGATTACGCGACAAAATTAGGTGTAGACAATGATCAATGGCAATTTGTGACTGGATCTAAAGCTGATATTTACGGTATAACTAAAGATTACCTGGTTCTGGCTTCAGAAGATGAGAATGCCCCTGGTGGTTATGATCACCAGAGCTATTTAGTCATTATTGATCCAGAAAAAAGAATCAGAGGTGCTTATGATGGAACAAACGAACAGCAAGTTGAAAAGCTGCTTACCGATCTTGATGTCATACTTAAAGAATATCAAAAATGATCATTCGCGTCATTGTAGGAATACTTTTATTAGTTTCCACGCTCTATACCTTATTCTCATGCACCAATGAGATGAGCGTGGAAACCAAACAATACGCTACTATTGGTCAAAAACTATATGATAGCCACTGTCAGAATTGCCATGGAAATAATGGTGAAGGATTGGGTAGCCTTTATCCACCGCTGAGAGATAGTGTGTTTTTAAATCAAAATAGAAGTTTATTGGCCTGCATTATAAAGAATGGCATGAATGGTCCTATCCAAGTTGCTGGAGTAGCCTATAATCAACAAATGCCCGCCTTCCCACAACTCTCCTCTTTAGACATCGCCTACCTACTAACTTATGTTACTACCTATTTTGGCAATAGTAAAACCCATTTTAAACAGGCTGAAGTAGAAGAATTTTTAAAAAACTGCCGTTCGTAAACGCTCGTCAACATGTACTTAAAAAAAGGACATAAAGACTAATTCGACACGTCTAGTAGGCAGATATTGTCAAAAAAACAAGCTTTTATCATAAAGATTACAGAAAAAATCGACTAGATCGCTTACTAGAAGAAGTATGCATAAATTAACCTAACTGGAATGTTTTTAAAAAGATAAAGGTTTTCAAACGGGGAGAATGAAAACCTTTAATAACCAATTATAAACCTAAATTATGATACACCAAAGATAGTGTAAATTATACACATGTCAAGAGATATTTTAAAAATTAACAATTTATTAACATTGGAGGGAGATAGTAATCGTTATTTATAACAGTTAAGTGACAAAAAGGTATTATATAATTGAATATATTTGCGACCGAATGAACATTCAATTAACAAATAAAAAGGTACAAATCTACCAAAGCGCTCTAAAATTAATCTACGAGGGTGGGTTTCATGGTTCGCCAATGAGTAAAATTGCTAAGGAGGCTGGTGTCGCTGTAGGCTCTATATACCATTACTTTCCTTCGAAAGAAGATCTGATTGTAGAAATATACTGGTATTGTAAAGAAATGCTAAATATCCACGTATTTCATGAAAAGGATGATAACTTACCCTATGAAATTCGATTTAAGAACATCTGGATCAAGTTGGTTAAGTTTTATAGAACTAATGTCGAAATTTTTAGTTTTTTGGAACAATTCTATGGCTCCCCATTTTATCAAGAAGCGCGAATTAGTGTAAGTAAGAATAAATCAGAGCGAAATAGTTTGATAAATTTCCTCGAAGAAGGCAAACACATTAATCAATTGAAAAATTTAAATAACCGAATACTTATCTCTACCTACATTGGCCCTGCTATCACTTTGGTAAGAAGTTGTCTATATAATAATTCTTCGCTGGATAAATTAGAATTAGACGAACTAATAACCATCATATGGAACGGCGTTAAACTATAATATACATGAAATTAAACATTAAGGACTTATTACTTCTATTTACTTTTTCAGCGATCTCAGTAGGATCAGCATTTTCTCAAAGCACAGACGCTTTAAACAGTAATGCTACTCTCGATGAACTCATTAACTTTGCTTTAGGGAATCAGATTGAGGTAAAACAAGCACAAATTGACCAAGAAATTGGAGAAAAGGAAATTGCATCAGCATTATCTGGTTGGTTTCCACAAATAAACGCAAACGGTAATTTTACGCATTACACGCAATTACCAACAACGAATTTTAATGGTCAAAACATAGCTATGGGCCAAAATAATTCTTCTGCATTAACGATTCAAGCTGATCAAGCGATTTTAAATCCTGGATTATTCCAAGCCTCTAAAGCCGCAAAATATATTCGTCAGCAAAACAATCTTTCATTGGAAAACACGAAAATAAATACCATCGTGGATGTCAGTAAAGCATACTACGATATCTTAACCAGTGAGGAACAAATAAATATTATCAACGAGAATATTACCCGACTCAACAGACAATATACTGAAGCAAACGCACGGTATGAAACTGGTCTGGTAGATAAAACAGATTATAAGAGAGCACAAATTTCACTGAATAATGCAAATGCCGAGCTGAAATCCGCCTTAGAATTCAGAAAGTATAAATATGATTATTTAAAAACGCTTTTGGGTTTGAATCCTGCTGAAGGTGTGTCCTTATCTTTTGAGAATCAAGATATGGAAGCGGACATTCTTTTAGATACGACGGAGTTAATACAAATAGGTAACCGCGTGGAATATAAACAATTACAAACATTACAGGATATTCAAAAACTCAATACACAATATCAAAAATGGATGTATTTACCCACTTTAGGTGCTTTTGCCAATTACGGTTTAAACTATCGTAATAATAGTATAGGCGATTTATATGGTGACAATTTCCCGCAGTCGAGTTTTGGATTAAGTTTATCAATCCCAATTTTCCAAGGTACAAAGCGAATTCAAGAAGTGAGAAAATCGGAGCTTCAAGAATCTAGGTTAACCTTAGAAATGGAAAACTTAGAGAATCAAATTGGCGCCGAGTACTCGGCAGCAATGGCGAATTATCGGGCCAATATGAATGACTGGAAAAATGGTAAAGAAAACATGATACTCTCTGAGGAAGTTTATAACACTATTAAACTGCAATATGATGCCGGTATAAAGACGTATTTGGAATTAATGACAGCAGAGACGGATCTAAAGACAAGTCAACTTAATTATTTAAATTCCTTATATGCTGTATTAGCAAGTAAACTCGATATTCAAAAAGCATTGGGTACTGTCAGTAGTTCTAATTAAAAACAACCTAAATAATAAATCCACTAGAATAATAAAACAATGAACACAAATCACATATTTTCAACGCTTCTTTTAGGGTCTGGGTTATTCCTAACTGCATGTGGTCCTAAAACAGATGGAGCAAAGCAAGGTTCACCCGCACAGATGCAATCTTCAGCCACCCCCGTTTCAATGGATACAGTACAGAAAGAGATTGTCTCGAGCATACGTTCTTATCCTGCAAATGTTGTTCCCCTACAAGAGACTGAGCTAAGAGCTGAAGTATCGGGCTACATAACTAACATTTACGTAACAGATGGAGCGAGTGTAAAAAAAGGTCAAAAATTATATGAAATTGATCGCGTACGATACTCAGCAGCAGTTGAGCAAGCAAAAGCGAATCTAGAAATTGCAAAAGCGAACCTTCAACGAGTTGAAAAAGATTTACAACGCTACCAAACCTTAGCAGATAAAGATGCGATTGCCAAGCAAACGCTCGACTACGCGTTGACCGATGTCAATAATCAAAAGGCACAAGTTCAAGGAGCACAAGCTGCCTTAACAACGGCAACAACCAATCTGCAGCGTTCTTTAATTATCGCTCCTTTTTCAGGTACCGTTGGAATTTCGCAAGTTCGTAGCGGCGCGTTAGTTTCCGCTGGAACAACATTATTAAATACCATTAGTTCAACCAATCCGATTGCAGTTGAATTTCAGATAAACGAAAAAGAAATTAAAGAGTTTACCGATTTACAATCGGGTAAAAATAGTACAGAAATTAACTTAACGATGCCTGATGCAAGTACGTATGCTTCGCAAGGAAGGATTGTAACAATCGACCGTGCGGTTGATCCACAAACTGGAACATTGAAAGTTAGAGCATCATTTGAGAACCCTACTAATACCCTTAGAGCAGGAATGAATCTAAACCTAAACTTAAGGAGCTTATCAACAGAGGAGCAATTAATTATCCCATACCGTGCCATTTTCGAGCAACTGGGATCTTTCAGTGTATATACCGTCAATGATAGCAGTATGGTCGACTTAAAACACGTAACCCTGGGTCAAAAATTAGACGATAAAGTTGTGATTCTAAGTGGTCTTCAACCTGGTGATATTATTGCCGTTGATGGAGTCGCTTCCTTAAAACCAGGCGCTCTAGTTGTTGATAGAAGCAAACAAAAGTAAATGCTATTCCTTAAAATTATTCAAGAATGATATCAGAAGTATTCATAAAAAGACCGGTAACGGCAATGGTAATCTCCATATTGATCGTCATCATTGGAGCAATTTCCATTACCACTTTACCAATCAGTCAATATCCCAATATCGCTCCACCGACTGTTTCAGTTATGGCGAATTATACTGGAGCAGACGCCCAAACTGTTGAAAAAACAGTAACAACGCCAATTGAAAGTCAGATCAATGGTACCCCTGGAATGATTTATATGAGTTCCAATAGTACCTCTGACGGAGGTTCTCGTATTACGGTCACCTTTGAGGTAGGTACGGATATTGATATCGCAACATTAGATGTTCAAAACAGAGTAAGTATTGCTGAACCTGTATTACCTGAAGCTGTTCGTCGGTTAGGCGTAACAACTCGTAAGGTAAATACCGATATATTAATGATGGTTGCCTTAACCTCTCCGGATGGTTCCAGAAGTGATAATTTTTTAGCAAATTATGTAAACTTGTACCTTAAAGATGCCTTACTACGTGTTAAAGGTGTTGGTGACGTGCAAGCATTTGGTCAGCCATTTGCCATGCGTGTGTGGTTAGATGCTAATAAATTAACAAACTTAGGGTTAACACCATCTGATGTGAGCACAGCCATTGGGGAACAAAATTCCCGGATGGCCGGTGGTAGTGTGGGGGCACGACCTCAGGAGAATGCACAAGTATTCGAATACCCTGTGATCTTAGATTCCGACCTGGAAGAAGTAGAAGACTTTGAAAATATCGTTGTTAAAACCAATACCGATGGTTCCATTGTCTTATTAAAGGACGTTGCCAGAGTGGAATTAGGTCAGTTTAATTATGGTATTTCCACCAAAGTAAATGGCGAGGTAACCTCCGGAATGATGATATCCCAAACGCCGGGCGGTAATGCGGTTGAAACAGCGGATGGAATTTATAAAACATTAGAAGAGCTTAAGAAATCATTCCCTGCCGGGGTTGATTATGTTGTTCCATACGAAACGGTTTCAGTTGTAAATGCCTCCATTAGCTCGGTTATCACAACCTTAATAGAAGCGTTAATCTTGGTGACTATTGTGGTGTTTTTCTTCCTTCAAAGTTGGAGAGCAACTTTAATTCCCCTACTAGCCATTCCCGTTTCGATCATAGGAACTTTTATTTTCTTTACTTTATTTGGATTCTCGGTCAACAATTTAACGATGCTTGCTTTTGTACTGGCCATTGGTATTGTGGTGGATGATGCCATTGTGGTGGTAGAAGCCGTCCAGCATTATATTGACCATTATAATATGGATGCCAAAGAAGCAACAATGCGAGCGATGAAGGATATTACGGCACCAGTTATTGCCATTGCTCTGATTTTAGCGGCCGTATTTGTGCCGGTAGGATTTATTCCGGGAATGGTTGGGCAATTATACCAACAATTCGCGATTACCATTGCTGTCTCTGTGATGCTTTCAGCCTTCATTGCGCTATCCCTCACGCCAGCGCTTTGTTCGATTATGTTACGACCATCAGCGACTACTAAAGAATCTAAGGGATTAAATAAATTTTTCTATTTATTCAATGTTTGGTTTGATAAAGTAACATATCGCTATTCTAAAGGGGTTAAAAAATGTATTAAATATGCACCAATGGTTTTGATTATATTGGTGTGTATCTTTGCTGGAACGGGCTGGATGTTTACCGCGAAAAAATCTGGATTTATCCCCAACGAGGACGCAGGTATCTTTTTTATGGGTGTTAACTTACCCGAAGGTGCTTCCAGCGCAAGGACCGAAGCTGTATTAGCGGAACTCTCCAATGAACTACGAAATGACTTTCCAGAAATTCAATATGTGACGGCTATTAACGGAATGAACTTACTGAACAGATCCGCTAAACCTAATGGCGCGAGTTTATTTGTTTCCTTACATCCGTGGAAAGAACGGGCCAAAACGGTTTCACAAATAACGGGAGAAATAATGGGTAAATACAGGGCCTATGACAAAGCCTCTGTTATTGCCGCAACTCCTCCTCCAATTCCTGGATTAGGATCCTCAGGTGGATTTACCATGGAAATTCAGGATCGGTTAACTGTTGATATCAAAGAGTTTGAAGGCATGATTGGAAAATTCCTTGCTGAGGCTAATCAACGACCTGAAATTGGCATGGCTTATACCCTATTCAATAGTAATTCACCGAACTATAAATTAAATGTCGATCGGGAAATGGCCAAAAGAATGGGTGTTCCTATTTCAAGTATCTACAGCACAATATCGTCTTATTTAGGAAGTAGTTATGTTAATGATTTCACCAAATATGGCCGTAATTTTAGGGTAGTAACACAAGCTGACACGAGTTACCGGATGCAAATTGAAGACATAAATAAGTTATATGTTAATAATGTTAAAGGACAACCCGTACCGATTAGTAATTTAGTTAAGTATGATTTAATAACGAATCCCGCTATCGTCAATCACTTTAACATCTTCAGATCTATTCAAATCAGTGGCGATGCAGCTGCGGGCTATTCCTCGGGTGACGCTATTCGTGCATTAGAGGAGGTCGCTGCTAAAACTTTAACGGACGGCTACTCCTACGAATATTCAGGAATTTCGTTGCAAGAAAAACAAGCAGGAAACAAAACCATCCAAATTTTTGCACTCTGTATCCTATTCGTATTCTTACTATTGGCATCGCTTTACGAAAGCTGGTCTGTACCATTCTCTATTCTTTTGTCTGTTCCTTTAGGGATATTCGGAGCCATTTTAGCCTTGACATTTATTCCAAGTCTGGATAATAATATCTATGCACAAATTGGTTTAGTTACCATTATTGGACTCGCCGCGAAAAATGCAATTCTAATTGTAGAGTTTGCTAAAGAAAGGGTGGATATTGGAATGAATTTGATTGAGGCAACCTTAGACGCGGTTAAACTTCGTCTTCGACCAATCATCATGACCTCTTTAGCCTTTATATTGGGAATCATTCCATTGATGCTCTCTACAGGGGCTGGTGCAGTTTCCAGACAGACAATTGGCTGGACAGTATTTGGTGGGATGGCTGCCGCAACGATTCTGGCCATATTTATCGTTCCTGTTTTATTCGTCGTTATCACACGAATTGCATATGGAAAGAAAAAATTAGCTGAGATGGAAGCTAATTTCGATGAAGAAAAACGTAAAAGCTTAAGTGCGCATTAAAATAAAAATGAACGCTAGTAAAATGATGCTCAAATTATTGAGCATCATTTTTTTTAATTGACGTTTTTCAAAAGCACCAGACCAACATCATTAACACAAAATCAATTTATTTTTTCACATTGTTTGTCGTAAAATCATTACCTTTATCTTTTAACAATCCTATTGAAGGCCATGGAACGTATTATAAATACCATCAGAAATCAATACCTCATTGCTGGGGTAGCATTCTTAGTATGGATGTGCTTTTTTGATCGTTATGATATCACAACCCAGTATAATTTTCAGACTGAAAAAACGAAATTAGAGACTGAAAAAGCATTCTATACAAGTGAGATAGAAATCATCGAAAAGGCTATCAATGATGTGCAATATAATCCTGATGAAATCCAGCGAATTGCACGGGAGAAGTTTAAAATGAAAAAGGACCAAGAAGATATTTATATTATCTCTGAAGTAGAACCATCCAAAGAAGACTAACCAAATTTAGTAGTGTTACATTCTTAATCCTGATTAAATTAAGAAACTTTAACGAGTGATATTTCCTGATAAGTATCTGAAATAGCAAAAATCTGATAACCCTTTTCTTTCAATAATTTAAAAAAATCGTCTCCTTTTTGCTTTCCATTGGCAAAAAATCGTTCATGGGTTTCTACTAAAATCTGTTTGATGGGAATACCAGATTCCAAAATACCCCGCATGACCGCATATTCTGAACCCTCAATATCCATTTTTAAAACATCGATTTGCTGATGTCCCAATTCAGCTGTAATCTCCTTGAACTCCTTCAACGTGACTTCTACCAAATTTTTGTCATCCACCAAGCTATGTTCATAAATACTGCCCGAAACATGGTCTTTATTTTTCGGTAAATGAAAAAGTACCTTTTCGGTACGTTCACCAATACCAAAAGGATAAAAGTAAAAACGGTTAGGGGGAGGATTTTGCGTGATCCAGGATATAGATTTGGGGGTGGGATCAAAACCAAAAATTTGGCATTGATGTTTCTGGATTAAATCCAGATCAAAAGAAATATCCTCACCAATACCAAATGAATAAACAATAGCATCTTCTGAAATTAAAGTGGGATCTAGATAAAACCCACCATAACCATTGCCGTACCATTGTTTATTACGTTTATTTTCGACAGTTATATATGCTATTTTGCCTAAACGTGCCTTTAGCCAATACTCTAACCTCTTAAGTTTATTGTTTCTTTCCATTTATTTTTGGTTGTTATTTTTAAATATAACCAAAAATAATAATACACTAGCCTTCCGATATTGCATTAATAATATCATACTGTGTAATGATATTGATCTTGCCGTAATCATCTTCGACCAAAACTGCTTGGGTATCCTTATTGATTAATCCAGAGATTTTATCAATAGAAGTATTCAAATCAACAAAAGGGAAAGGTTTTGTAGCTATTTCTTCTACAGCAGAAGATTTTAAAGTAGGATTCTCTAATAAGGCGGAGAGTATATCCGATTCGGTAACTTTTCCTATTACCATACTTTGCTGGGTCAGTGGAATTTGCGAAATATTAAGGGACTTCATAATATTAAAGGTTTCTAAAACCGTCTGCGTCACATCTGCCGTAACGATCTCCTGATGACCTCTTTTCCTCAAAATAGCTTTAGCGGTAAGTTTCTCATCCTTTAAAAAACCACGTTCCCTTAGCCAATCCTCGTTATACATCTTTCCCATATACCGTGAACCATGATCGTGAAAAATGACAACGACTACATCATCATCTGTCAGATTTCCACCCAGCTGTAATAAACCAGCAACTGCTGCACCAGCAGAATTTCCAGCAAAAATCCCCTCCTTACGAGCCAAATCACGAGTCATTAGGGCAGCGTCCTTATCCGTTACTTTCTCAAACAGGTCAATCTGATTAAAATCAACATTTTCTGGAAGAAAGTCCTCTCCGATTCCTTCTGTGATATAGGGGTAAATTTCATTTTTATCAAAAACACCCGTCTCCTTGTATTTTTTAAAAACAGAACCATAGGTGTCAATACCCCATACTTTAATCGCCGGATTCTTTTCCCGCAAATATTTGGCGGTGCCCGATATAGTACCTCCGGTACCCACACCAACCACTAAGTGTGTTATTTTCCCGTCCGTCTGGTTCCAAATTTCTGGCCCGGTTTGTTCATAATGTGCTTTCGTATTGGAAAGATTGTCGTATTGATTTGCTTTCCACGCGTTCGGAATTTCCTTTTGCAATCGACTTGATACCGAGTAATATGATCGGGGATCACTCGGATCAACGTTTGTGGGGCAAACAATAACCTCTGCTCCAAAGGCTCTCAAAGCGTCTATTTTCTCTTTAGACTGTTTATCTGTTGTAGTAAAAATACATCGATACCCTTTGACAACGGCAGCCATCGCTAAGCCCATTCCAGTATTCCCGGATGTTCCCTCGATGATCGTGCCCCCAGGTTTTAACAGACCAGCTTCTTCTGCATCTTGAATCATCTTTAAAGCCATTCTATCCTTTATCGAATTTCCTGGATTCGTTGTTTCAATTTTTGCCAAAATCGTGCCCTTAAGTTGATTCGTCACTTTATTTAACTTAACCAACGGCGTATTTCCAATAGTTTCTAGAATGTTATTATACCACATAAGAAAATAAAAAAGCGTTAATATCTACAACAAAAGTAGACAATTTTTAGAACTTCAAATGCTTTACGGTAAGCCCATCGTTGATTAATTGTTTCAGGGCCTCAATACCAATTTTCAAATGTGTTTCGACATAAGACTTGGTGACGGTAACATCCGAAGTATCTGTCTTCACGCCTTCGGGAACCATGGGCTGATCTGACACCAATAATAAGGCTCCAGTAGGGATCTTATTGGCAAATCCGACAGAGAAAATGGTCGCTGTTTCCATATCGACTGCCATCGCTCGAATTTCTTTCAAATATTTCTTAAATTGCTTATCGTGCTCCCACACGCGACGATTGGTGGTATATACTGTACCTGTCCAATAATCTCTGGAAAAATCACGAATAGTGGTTGAAATTGCTTTTTGCAAAGCAAATGAAGGTAAGGAAGGAACCTCAGGTGGAAAATAATCATTGGAGGTACCCTCACCGCGGATTGCAGCAATTGGCAAAATTAATTCGCCCACACCAATTTTCTTTTTTAATCCGCCGGTTTTTCCTAAAAACAAAGCTGCCTTTGGAGATATCGCCGAAAGAAGATCCATTATCGTTGCTGCCACAGGACTTCCCATACCAAAGTTGATAATAGTAATTCCCTCTGCTGTGCACGTCTGCATTGGCTTGTCCTGGCCTAAAATTTCAGCATCTCCATGCATCTGCGAAAATAATTTCACATAATTACTAAAATTGGTTAGTAAGATATACTCCCCAAAATCCTTTAAGGCCCTACCCGTATAACGTGGGAGCCAGTTATTCACGATGTCTTCCTTCGTTTTTAAACCTGGTTTAATAGGAGAGTCAATTTCATGCCCTTTTTTCTTGCTCATAGGATCGTCTTTAATTCGTTATCGTGTTAAAAAAAACCCTCGTCATCTGACGAGGGTTTATGTGGTTAAGCTACTTGTAACTTTTTAAAATCTGTTTTTGCAAATTTATTCTTTGCGTAATCCAGCGTTATATGTAGCGTCCTATCCTCGGTCTTTTCTTTAGCTGATGGTGTATCAAACATGGCGTCCAGCATAATGGCCTCACAGATACTTCGTAAACCACGTGCTCCAAGTTTAAACTCCCAGGCTTTTTCAACAATGAACTCAAATACCTCAGGTTCAAAACTCAATTTCACATCTTCGTATTCGAACAACTTAGTGTACTGTTTAACTAGTGCATTTCTAGGTATTGTCAGAATATTCAGTAAGGTATCCTTGTCAAGTGGATTTAAATGCGTCAATACCGGCAAACGTCCAATTAACTCCGGAATTAGTCCAAAATTCTTTAAATCCTGAGGAGTAATATACTTATAAAGGTTGTTTAAATCGATTTCTTCCTCTGTATCGTTCATTTTATACCCAACTGTTTGTGTTCTCAAACGATTGGCAATCTTCTTCTGAATACCATCAAAAGCTCCTCCACAGATAAATAATATATTATTAGTATCTACGGTGATCATTTTTTGGTCAGGATGTTTTCGTCCTCCTTGCGGTGGAACATTCACATTCGTTCCCTCTAATATTTTCAGTAAGGCTTGTTGTACACCTTCACCTGAAACATCTCTTGTAATTGAAGGATTATCACTTTTGCGCGCAATCTTATCAATTTCATCAATGTAAATTATGCCTCTTTCAGCCGCCGTAACATCATAATCTGCCGCTTGTAGTAAGCGCGTTAAAATACTTTCAACATCCTCACCAACATAACCAGCTTCGGTAAGTACAGTGGCATCCACAATGCAAAATGGAACATTCAGAATTTTGGCAACAGTTTTTGCTAAAAGCGTTTTACCGGTACCTGTTTCACCGACAATAATTAAATTCGATTTTTCAATCTCGATTTCATCCGATTCTACCCGTTGGTTTAATCTTTTATAATGGTTATAAACTGCTACAGATATAACTTTTTTAGCATCTTCTTGACCAATAACATACTGATCCAAATGCTCTTTTATTTCTTTTGGATGTATTAATTTAAGAGCACTTTGAATAGAATTATTCTTACGCTGCTTAAGCTCTTCAGCCAAAATCTCCCCTGCTTGTTGCACACATCTATCACAAATATGTGCCCCATCACCTGCAATAAGCATTTGTGCCTCATTCTTACTGATACCACAAAATGAGCAATGGATAACTCTATTGTTCGTTTTACTCATCGTTCTATTTATTTTATTTCTTTTTTCGGCTGTAATACCTCATCTATCATACCAAATTCTTTAGCTTGATCAGCACGCATCCAGTAATCACGGTCCGAGGATTTTTCTACCCACTCATAACTCTGACCAGAATGCGCCGCAATGATGGTGTATAATTCCTCTTTTAGTTTTAACATTTCTCGTAAGTTGATTTCCATATCAGAGGCTACTCCTTGTGAACCGCCTGAGGGTTGGTGAATCATAACGCGTGAGTGTCTTAAGGCAGCACGCTTACCTTTAGCACCAGCCACAAGCAATACAGCTCCCATGGAAGCTGCCATTCCAGTACAGATTGTTGCTACATCAGGTGTAATATATTGCATTGTATCATATATTCCTAAACCGGCATATACACTACCACCTGGCGAGTTAATATAAATCTGGATATCACGTTGTGCATCTGTTGATTGCAAAAACAGCAACTGTGCTTGAACGATATTAGCCACCTGATCATTGATACCGTCTCCTAAAAAAATAATACGATCCATCATTAACCTGGAGAAAACATCCATTTGTGCCACATTTAACTGACGCTCTTCGATAATGTAAGGTGTCAAATTATTAGGCACTTGCTGTTGATTTCTAGCAATATAACCATCCACATGTTGACTTCCAATCCGGTGATGCTTAATTGCATATTTTCTAAATTCGTCTCGATCTATACTCATTATTTCCTGCTAATTTTAAAATACTAATATAATATTTATTTTAATACCAATAAATTTACTGATCAAAAGATGGCAATTCTGAGAGAAAGTCAAAATTACCTTGATCGAAATCTATTCTACAATAATAGTGCTGAATTCCATTACTGACTAAAAGTAAGGGAATTTTATAAATGCTGTTGTAATTTGCTATCTGAGAAAATGTTTTTTCGGTAATTTTGACAGTCGGCGCCTTAAACTCTGCCAATAAGATGCGCTCCCCTAAGGTATTATAAATAACCAAATCGCTTCGTTTTTGCAAACTATTTAGTAATAGACCACCCTCAATTTTCATAAGCGATAAAGGGTATTTGAAGTTCTTATTTAAATAATCGACCCAATGTTGTCGAACCCATTCTTCGGGCGTGAGCAACAAATATTTCTTGCGCAATTCATCAAAAATATAGTACTGTTCTTGTTTTTTGCTAATCTTCGCTTGAAATGGGGGTAGGTTTAATGGAATGGGCTTAAACATTTACGAAATTACAAAATAAACAATCCTTTTCCAATTAATAATATTGTTCCAAATTTCGTAATTTGCTGCCATGAATATCCACTCCTTAATCACTGACATTAAAAATAAAAAATTAAGCCCTTTATACCTGTTACACGGGGAGGAACCTTTTTATATTGATTTGATTTCGGACACTGTTGAGTCAACTGTTTTACAGGAAGCACAAAAAGGATTTGATCAAAGTGTTATCTACGGAAAAGATGTGGAATTGCATACGATCGTCAGTATGGCAAAGCGCTATCCAATGATGAGTGACCATCAGGTAATTATCGTTAAAGAAGCTCAAAACCTAAAATGGAAAGATGATGAGATCTTGCAACGCTATTTAGAAAAGCCCACCCCTAGTACAGTGCTGGTTTTCGCGCATAAATACAGCAAATTTGATAAACGCAGAAAATCGTACAAAATCATGGATTCCGTGGGAACCATTTTTGAATCGAATAAAATATTTGACAATAAAATTGCCCCCTGGATTGAGGAACAATTGCATGGCAAGGGACGGAAAATACATCCCCATGCCGCCATCCTGTTGGGCGAATATTTAGGCACCAATCTAAGCAAGATAGCGAATGAATTAGAGAAACTCGTCCTCAATACGCCTAGCAATAAAGAAATAACAAGTACTGATATTGAGAATAATATAGGGATAAGCAAAGACTTTAACGTATTTGAATTGAATACCGCTCTTGCCAAAAGAAATGCTTTAAAGGCTTTTCAAATTGCGGATTATTTTTCAGCAAATCCAAAAAGCAACCCCATGCCTATTATCATAGGAGCATTAGGAAATTATTTTATCAAAATACTCAAATATCATTATCTAAAAGAAAAAACTGCAAAAGAACTTGGCGTACACCCTTTTCATTTTAAAGAATATGAACTAGCAGCCAAAAATTACAATCGCAAAAAAACATTTGAAATTATCCATAATATAAAAGAATACGACTTAAAATCAAAGGGCTTAAACATAGGTCATCTAACAAACAGTGGCGATATTTTAACAGAATTAATTTACAAAATTCTAAATTAGGGGGACAAAAAAAACCGTCTAATTAAAAACTAGACGGCTTCTCAATATTGGAAAACTTTACAAAATTATTTCTTAGGAGCGTATTTAAAATCCTTGCCAATAAATTTGGCGTGATCCCCTAATTCTTCTTCAATTCTTAACAATTGGTTATATTTTGCAACCCTGTCGGAACGAGAGATTGAACCAGTTTTAATCTGTCCACAATTTAAAGCAACAGCTAAATCAGCAATTGTGGTATCCTCTGTTTCACCTGAACGGTGCGACATTACCGAAGTATACCCGTTTGTTTGTGCTAATTGAACGGCATTAATTGTTTCAGTCAACGAACCAATTTGATTTACTTTAACCAAAATTGAATTACCTACTGCTTGATTGATACCATCTTGAAGACGTGTTGTATTGGTAACAAATAAATCATCACCTACTAACTGAACACGGTCTCCGATTTTTTCAGTTAATAATTTCCAACCTTTCCAGTCATCTTCTGCCATTCCATCTTCAATAGAGATAATAGGATATTTTGCAGATAATTCTGCTAAATAATCTACTTGTTGCTCTACAGTACGAACAGCTCCTGATTTCCCTTCAAAAGTTGTATAATCATATTTTCCTTTAACAAAAAACTCCGTTGATGCGCAGTCTAATGCTAAACAAATTTCTTTTCCTGGCTTGTAGCCTGCTTTCTTAATTGCTTCAAGAACAGTTTCAATCGCATCTTCTGTACCCTCAAAAGTAGGTGCAAAACCACCCTCATCACCTACCGCAGTAGATAAATTACGATCATGAAGAATTTTCTTCAAGCTATGAAAAACCTCAGCTCCCCAACGCAATGCTTCAGAAAATGAGGTAGCACCTACTGGCATTATCATAAATTCTTGAAAAGCGATTGGCGCATCCGAATGAGCACCACCATTGATGATATTCATCATCGGAAGAGGAAGTGTGTTCGCGTTTACTCCACCAATATAACGATATAATGGTTGACGGCTTTCTTGAGCAGCAGCTTTAGCGACAGCCAAAGAAACACCCAAAATTGCATTTGCTCCTAACTTACCTTTATTTTCGGATCCATCTAATTCGATCATCAGTTTGTCGATCGCATTTTGTTCAAATACATCAACACCTTCTAGCGCTTTTGCTATTTTAGTATTTACGTTTTCAACTGCCTTCAACACCCCTTTGCCAAGGTACTTCTTTTTATCTCCATCGCGTAATTCAACTGCCTCGTGGGCACCTGTAGAAGCTCCAGAAGGAACCGCTGCGCGACCAACAAAACCGTTTTGGGTTGTCACATCAACCTCAATTGTTGGATTTCCTCGCGAGTCCAGAATCTGGCGCGCATGTACGTCAATTATCAAGCTCATTTTCTATATATGGTTTATTTAAAATTCGACTTAGTGTATTTAAGACACTAATATAGTAATAATTATTGCTAATTCAAAAATATGAAAAAATCTATGGAGTTAACTCCTTCTTAAGCGAATTTTTGCAAAATCAATTTTTGCGCATGTACCTAAGCAACCTTTCATCCTTTTTAAAAGCAATAATACTTCACTAGTTTTCGGTATCAGAGGATTAAAGCAACGACCTATATCAACAAAAAAAGTCACCTGGAAAGGTAACTTTTTCGTTGATATAGGTATTGATCTACTTCTTAACCATCGCTATAAAATCATCAAATAAGTATCTCGAATCATGTGGACCAGGAGATGATTCAGGGTGGTATTGTACCGAGAAAGCATCTTTCCCTTTTACTCGAATCCCTTCAATAGAGTTATCATTTAGATTAATATGAGTTATTTCCACTAAATCTGAATTCGCTATATCTTCAGCAACCACACCGAAGCCATGATTTTGAGAAGTGATTTCACATTTATTAACGATTATATTCTTAACGGGATGATTAATACCACGATGCCCATTATGCATTTTAGTTGTACCTATTCCATTGGCTAATGCTAGTATCTGGTGACCAAGACAGATACCGAACATTGGCTTATCAGCATTTAAAATATCTTTAACAGTTTGAATGGCATAATCCATCGCGGCAGGATCACCGGGCCCGTTCGAAATAAAGTAGCCATCAGGATTCCATTCTTCCATTTGAGCAAAAGTTGTCTCGGCAGGGAACACCTTCGCGTAAACTTGACGATCATCAAAGTTTCGCAGAATATTCTTCTTAATTCCCAAATCCAGTACGGCAATTCTAGTAGTCGCAGACTCATCTCCATAAAAATACGGTTGTTGCGTAGTCACTTTAGATGAAAGCTCAAGCCCATCCATGGAAGGCACCTTCGCTAATTTTGCTTTTAGGGATTCAATATTCAAATTCTCCGAAGAAATAATTGCATTCATTGCCCCTTTGCTACGAATGTGACGTACCAATGAGCGCGTGTCAATATCAGAAATACCAACCAAATTTTCTTCTTCAAAATAACTTTGAATGGATTGGTCGGCCATTTTTCTACTGTAATTAATATTGTAATTCTTACATACCAAACCGGCAATTTGAATCTTACTAGATTCACGATCTTGCTGATCTGTTCCATAATTCCCAATATGAGCATTAGTGGTTACCATGATCTGTGCAAAATAAGAAGGATCAGTAAAGATCTCCTGATAGCCTGTTGTTCCTGTATTGAAACAAATCTCGCCACTGGTTGTACCGATTTTTCCTGCTGCTTTTCCATGAAAAACAGTCCCATCTGCTAGGACTAAAATTGCTGGCAATTTACTGTAGTTGGTCATTCTTATATCGAGTTAAAATAATTTTCGTTCCTTAAAACTCTTATCAAAACACAAAACACAAAAAAAGCCCAAACGGGCTAACAAATCAATTAGGATATTGACCAGAAGTATATTCTTCTTTTTGTGCTAATATCGGATAAAAAGTCTCTTTCATTTACTGGAAGACAAAGGTACAAATTATTTTAAATTGCCAACAATGAAATCCATTTTTTTTCAATAAATCCCAATAAGCTACGAAATTAAACTTAAATCTGCCCAACGCAATCCAATGAAGCAAAAACTTGCCCCCTGCTCACCGCAGGTCTTCCAATAAAAATGTCTTCAGTAAAAGAAGACATTTTTAAATTTTTAGACGATATATTTGGAAAACAAGCTAATTACTGAGCAAGTTTGAAGATATCATTCCCAAACACAAAAATCATTAAAGCTATCAAAATAAAGAAACCTACCACCTGTGCTTTTTCAAGGAATTTTTCACTTAAAGGTTTTCCTTGCACCATTTCAATTAATAGAAATATGACGTGTCCGCCGTCTAGGGCGGGAATGGGTAGCATATTCATGAAAGCCAATGCCATAGAAAGCATCCCAACTAAACTCCAAAACCGGTACCAGTCAACCTCCGTACCAAACATCGTGGCGATACCAACTGGGCCTGAAAGTGCCTTATCTGCACGTATTTCCCCTTTAAAGATCTTACCAAACCCTTTAATATTATCTGTAATAACAGAGAATGCGATGCCCGAACCAATAGGTAAGGATTCCAAGAAACCGTAATTCCTTTGAATAATAGGTAGATTACTAAAACCTAGAGTACTAGAAGTATCTCCTTCTGCTGTCAAAGAAACTGCGGCGCCATTTCTGATTAAATCAAGCTTAATTTCTTTCCCCTTATTAGCCGTAAGTAATTCTTTAAACTGATCTAAATGAATTACAGCTTCGCCATTAACAGCCACAATACTATCACCAACAGCAAGTCCCATGGCTGATGCCCTGGTATTAGGTGCCACTTGAGTGACTGGAAGCATATTAAACATCGGTTGTACAAATTCATTTTTTTTATGATCAGCAACATCATTCAGTATGTCAGCGGGAAGCTTAATATCTAATTGATTACCTTGGCGCTCTACGGTCAGAACAGCATCACCATATAAAACCTCCGAGCTCATTAAATCTTGACGAAATAATTTAGCTTTTTTACCATTGACAGCCAAGATCTTATCGCCTTCATTCAAGCCGATCTTCTCGCCAATAATACCTGGTTGAATACCATAAAGCTTAGTATTATCCAAATCGGTGGTTCCATAATTAAAAGTAATCATCCAAAAAACGACAACACCAACCACGACATTGACGATAATTCCGCCCATCATGACGATTAATCTTTGCCAGGCAGGCTTAGAACGAAATTCCCAAGGTTGAGGTTCGCCTTTTAATTGCTCAGTATCCATAGATTCATCTATCATTCCCGCAATTTTAACATACCCACCTAAAGGAAGCCATCCCATACCATATTCACAGCCTTTATAGTTGAATTTAAAGAGTTTTACCCCCCAAGCATCGAAAAATAAATAGAATTTTTCAACTTTAATTCCAAAGGCACGAGCAGCCAAAAAGTGCCCAAGCTCATGCAGAATAATTAACAATGACAAGCCTAAAAGTACCTGTCCGACCATGATGACAATTCCCATCTATTTATTTTTTTTTAATTTCTAATTTACAGTCTATCTATTAAACTTCGTGCCACACTTCTGCTATGTTGATCATAGTAAAGATAATCCTCCAAAGTTAACTTACTTTGCGGTTTCACCTGACACAATGTCTCCTCTATCACCTCACTCATCGTTAAAAAACCAATTTCATCATTTAAAAAAGCCGCTACAACTACTTCATTGGCTGCATTTAAAACGCAAGGGCTATTGCCGCCTGCCCGCAAGGCTTGAAAAGCTAATTTTAAATTCCGAAAGGTTTCCAAATCTGGCGCTTCAAAACTTAGCGTCGGGTAATCCATAAAATTAAAGCGCGCAAAAGAGTTTTGCAAACGCTCAGGATAACTTAACGCATATTGGATAGGTAACTTCATATCGGGTATACCTAATTGTCCTTTCAGTGAACCATCCTGGAACTGAACTAAGGAATGAATAATAGATTGCGGGTGTACAACCACCTCAATTTGATCTACAGAAAGATTAAATAACCATTTTGCTTCAATTACCTCTAAACCCTTATTCATTAAGGAAGCCGAATCGATTGTAATCTTAGCGCCCATACTCCAATTCGGATGCTTTAAAGCTTGCTCTTTTTTAACTTGTCGTAAATCAGTTATACTTTTACCTCTAAAAGGACCTCCCGAGGCCGTTAGAATGATTTTTTCAATAGGATTAGATTCCTCCCCTGTTAAGCATTGAAAAATGGCTGAGTGCTCGGAATCAACAGGAAGTAATTTCACCCCTTTTTTAGCCACTAGCTCATTAATCAGTTGGCCAGCCACGACTAATGTTTCTTTATTCGCCAAGGCAATATCTTTCCCATTTTCAATAGCAGTAAGGGTTGGTTCCAATCCTGCTGAACCAACAATTGCCGTAAGCACGATATCAATCTCATCTAATTCAACTGCTTTAGATAAAGCCTGTTGTCCAAACCACACCTCTGTTTTAGAATTTTTTAATGCAGTTTTGACTTTTTGATAGGCGGACTCATCACCAACAACCACGATTTTAGGATGAAACCTTTGAACCTGCTGAATCAGTAAATCAGCATTTTTCCCGATAGTTAACACTGAAACGGAAAAATGATCTGGAAAACACTCAATCACCTCTAAAGCCTGCGTACCAACACTTCCCGTTGAACCTAATATGGCAATATTCTTTTTATTCAATGTTTACCTGGGTTTAGATTAAATAATATTTTCAATTAACGAAGGGTCAGAGCCTCCCTTATATGCTTTCATCATATCGACATACATAATAGACATCACAACGCTCACTATTGGGACGATAAGAAATGAATTAACCAAACTCAATATTTTAGAAACTAAAGAATAACCCATGTACTCGGTTCCCAATTGCAATAAATGTGTCGCGGCTATAATAAAGATAATCATTAATAGTGATCCTACATTACCTTTGGTCATCGCCAAACTGAATTTATAAGACTTAAAAGTAGTGAAATCATTTTCCACTATGAAAAATGGAAAAAAGGTAGTTCTTATTAAAACAAATAACATAATAATACCCGTTAGAAATGGATGAATTTCAAAACGGACCGTATCCATACTGATTCCCAAATACAACAAAGGGAACAACAAAACATACATAAGGCAATAAATCAATAAAACTATAATGCTGTAAATTAATAAGCCAAAAATATAACTCAAAAATTGTGAGAATGAAGGCACATAGCCCCAAAAACCTGGGCTTTTCCCACCTTTTGCCAAACTCACCGCATTTTTTAACAGAATCAATTGCAAACTAAAATACAATCCCATAAAGAAAAACAACATCACCACTTTTAAAAAAACATTTATACCATCAAAATACATAGCCAAAAATGACGATAGATTGGAGGTGATAAATAACAAGAGGCATAAACCGGCAATCGAGATATAATTGCGCAGTAATAAGTCAATTGCCCGAAGGACAACGTCATTGGCTTTAAATGTGATATCTTTAAGAAAATCTAACATAAACACTTAGTTACTGCAAAGATGATAAATTTTTATGGTAATCTAGGATTATCTGAATGCTGCATTAAATAAATAGGCTAAGAAAAAACAATCTCAGCCTATTGAATTATCGCTTTTCAGATCAATCTAGCAAACACAATGTGCATTCGTCCGAAAATGTGCTGTTTTAGACGCGCGTATTACCTCATCTGTTGGGGAATCGGTTTTTCCAATAAATATTGATAATAGAATCTAGCCCGCTCTTTAAAATCATAATTTCTTTTTGATTGATTAAATCCATGTCTACTTCCTGGATAAATCATTAATTCAAATGGTACTCCCCGATCTGTCAATGCATCCACCAGCTGCATAGTGTTTTGCATATGTACATTATCATCAATGTCGCCATGCATAATCCTTAAGGTACCTTTATACTGATCCACATAAGAAAGAATTGAACCATTTTTATAGCCTTCAGGATTATCCGCAGGTGTATCCATCCATCGCTCTGTATAGTGGGTATCATACAGCTCCCACCCTGTTACAGGTGCTCCGGCAATACCAAAATCAAAATGATCCGCTCCTTTGGTTAAGGCTAAGCAAGTCATATAGCCACCATAGCTGTGACCAGTTATTAATAATTTATCTTTTGCTACCCATTTTTTGGCTTTTAACCACCTGGCAACCGAAACATAATCCACAAGCTCCCAGTTTCCCAAATCCCGGTGCATCCAAGCTACTCCTTTTTTACCAAAGTGTCCTGAAGCTCGGTGATCGCACTCGATCTGAATTATCCCTTCCTGTGCCCAAAATTCACCAGAAATCCCCTTCCACGTATTTCGCACAGATCCAGCATCCGGTCCGCCATAAATACTCATTATCACAGGATATACTTTTGATTCATCAAAATCCGTCGGATAGGTAATAATCACAGGCAAATTAAAAAGTCCATCATCAGAGGGAATAGTAAGATACTCGCGCTTGGCCACTTTATAGGTGTCAAAATCGTCTGATTTACTATCAGCTAATTCTTTAATTAATTTACCATTATTATCAAGTAATGCATATTTAGTAGGTGTGGAAATACTGGAATACTGCGTAATAAAATATTTCCCATTTGGTGAAACTTTTACAGCATGCGTATAATCGCCAAAAGTCAAGCGTTTCAACTCTTTACCCGCGAAACTCACCCGATATAAATCGACTGTAGCAGAGCTCTCTTTACGAGCCATAAAATACAATACCTTATTTTTCTCATCAATATGAGCAATGGAAGTGACTTGCCAATCTCCCGCGGTTAATGGATTGATTAATTTACCATTTAAATCATACAAATAATAATGTGCCCAGCCGGATTGATCAGATTTCAAAATATAATGTTTGTTATCTGCTAAATAGGTAATACGTTCTTCATGATCTAGGTTTATCCAAGTAGACTGCTCTTCATTATAAATCTCCTTTTTAGAACCAGTCTGAGGATTTAAATTATAAAATTTCAGATTCGTTTGGTCTCTATTCATCCATTGTACCATAATGGATTCACTGTTATAACTCCAATAGGGTTGTCCAAAATATTGATCTTCCTTTTCGTCAAAATCAGCCCAAACAACCTCTGATCCCTCTACCTGTACAAAACCTACACGCACCTGAGGGTTTGGATCACCTGCTTTGGGATACCTTGTTTCTTCTAAATAACCGTGCTGACCCTTAGAAACATAGATTGGAAACATAGGCACCTTGGTGTCATCAAAACGCATGAACGCAATTTTTTTACTATCTGGAGACCACCAGAAAGCTTTATATTTCGTAGACCGGCCCAGAATTTCTTCATAATAAACCCAAGAAGACCATCCGTTATAGATAACATCGGTACCATCGGAGGTATACCTAATTTCCTTACCTGTGGAAAGATCAATGCTATACAAATCATTCTCGCGCGTAAAGGCTACAAATTTCCCATCAGGAGATAAAGTCGGATTTTTCTCCTGCACATCGGCCGAATGAGTTAATTGTTTAGCACTTTGATTTGGGTATTGAATAAATACATCGTTATCTTGCACTAGAACCTCTGTGCTTGCTTTGGTTGGATAAGTATAACTTTCTGATTTACCGGTTTTCACATCTACTTGGTAAAGTTGATTATCCCTTCTTTCAATGTAGTGATTTTGATCGGACCACCCTTCAAAACTACTGACCTTTTTAGTTAGTGAGGCTTCCCGTCCCCATGCTTGATCAAAAGTCAACTTAGTTTGACCGTGTATTGTATCTATTGAAATGAAAAATACAACAATGCAAGCTACTGCAAATAATTTATTCATAAATTATGATTATTTTAATTTTAGTTTTCGAAATTAACAAAAACAAATCGATCTATTAATACGATCCGATGACATAATCATTTTTTTACACAGTAATAAAGAAAAAAATTAGCGTGATCTATATAAATTTGACGGAAAACTACATTTTCCCCGAGATTAAAATTAAAATAAACTCGGACTAGACCGCAAAAATCGGGAGTATATCAGTATAACTAAGCAAAAAAAAAGGTGGACGGATTAAAAAATCCGACACTAACGCTCACACGAAGTCAGAGCATAAAGGATTCTCACAAGTAAATCAATTCAATAAGGTCTAATAATTACAGGAGATAGTAAGGATTCCCGTTTTTTGGACCTTATTATTCACTAAACCACTACAGTTGGCTGTGTGTGTGGTGATAAATAGTACTAATATGTCTGGCAAAAAAAATAACCACTAATAATTTAATGGTTACTTTTTTATTTCAAAACTGAGAATAATTAAAATGATAGGTCATCTTTTTGAATTAATTCTCCGTTTCTTTCAAAACCGGATTCGTCTTGATTGGGTTCATATCTTTTCTCAACGACCTCTTGATTATCTTTGATGTAAGCAACCACGTCTTGCAATCCTTCAGCGAATTTTTCAAAATCTTCTTTATATAAGAAAATTTTATGTTTAATAAACTGACCGTCTTCAAAACGCTTTTTACTTTCTGTAATTGTCACATAGTAATCGTTAGAACGAGTGGCCTTTACATCAAAAAAATAGGTACGTTTTCCAGCTCTCACTTTTTTCGAAAACACCTCTTCACGCTCTCTGTTATCAAAATCTCCCATTAGATTAGTATAATTATTTAAGTTTAATCTTCCATTTTCAATCATAAATATATAATAATTTAATTCAATGAACCAAATTTTTTACAAATTAATACCTCGATGGCTCGGCTATTCCTATGAAGAAGTGAAAAACAGCCTCTGATAATGAAATGTAAGTGTAAAATCTTCTACTTTTAAGTAAATTTGACAAGCCAAGTTGAAAAATGCAAGCGCAGGGACTATCATAATATAAATAACATGAACTTCAAAATTCATTTAGCGAATAATGAAATGGGAAATTCACCGAAAAATAGTCGACTTTCACCGAAAAAAAACATCTAGAGACCTATTTCCTATTACAGGTTGATTATATTCGTTATACTTTTGAACTAACGAAATCAAAAGACAAAAACTATGAACAAGCAAACAACGAAAACAGATTACGAAAAACCACCTAAAAACAATAGCTCATCTAATTTAGTAGGATTCATAATTATCTTCCTAGGAGTCGCCATTTTATTCAAAAACATGAGCATTGGAAATCTTGTTCCTAATTGGTTTTTCGGATGGGAAAGTATCTTAATCATCATTGGATTGGTGATCGGTGTGAATTCAAAATTTGAAAAGAAATCATCTATTATACTTATTGTAATTGGATCTGTATTTTTAATTAACAATGAACTTAACATTTCTATTGGGAAATTTATGATCCCTGTCGCAGCAATTGGATTAGGTTTTTACTTAATTAATAGAAATAAACAAAGTCCACAATTGCCTCCAATTCCTCCAAAAAATGATGATTTCGATTGGGATAAACGGGTAGAATATACACAAAACGACCACCCAACAGATGATCAAGTAACGCAAAGTAATGATTCCTATACGCAGCCTGAAAATGCTGGGTATAGGAATATTCCCCGTAATTACTTTCCCGATTTCGAAAACTACTTAAAAGTGGACAATTTTTTTAGTGATACAAAAAAGGTCATTCTGAGCAAGAATTTTTTGGGCGGTAATATCACCTCAGTTTTCGGAAGTACTTCCTTAAATTTCTTACAAGCAGATCTGAAGCAACCTGTGGTCATTGATACCTTCCAACTATTTGGAAGCACCAAAATAATTGTACCAATGGATTGGCGCGTAACATCTACTATTTCCTCTATTTTTGGTGAAATTGACGATAGACGGCCTTCCATTGAAATAACCACCGATGAGAACAAAAAAATATACATTACAGGCACTTCTATCTTCGGTGGTTTAACCATTAAAAATATCTAATTTCAGTTATGCAAAAATCCATTACTGAACAATCAAAAAGTTATGTTATCCATGCGTCTTCGTGGATTATTTGTGTTTTGTATTTTGTTATAATCTATGGCCTGTTACGTTGGTCAAATATTGTTAAAAATATCGCCGTTTATGATGCGCTCCTCAGCGCACTTACAATGACCGGTATTACTTATATAATATATAGTACTCTTCAATTTTATTTACCCAATAATCGAAATTATTGGAAACTATTTTCCTTAGCAGCTATTTTTTCACTGATCAGTATCACTATTACGCGATTTGTTATTATGCAGTTCTTCCCAGAGGAGGAACTGTTATACCTGGATTTTAGCCTTCCCTTTCGATTTGTTATTAATTTCCTGATTATTACCTGCGTAATGACTATAAATGTTTTCTGGAATATTCAGGAAGAATTGTATACCAACAAAAAAAAGAAAGAGGAAAATGAAAGAATGGTGCGGGACGCTGAACTTTATAATCTACGACAGCAACTGCAGCCCCATTTCTTATTTAATAGTTTAAATTCAATTATTGCGCTCATTGGCAGTAAACCAAAAGAGGCAAGGAATATGGTTTTTCAATTGTCAGATTTTCTTCGAGGAACAATGAGGAAAGATGAAAAACAATTTAGCACGGTAGATGAAGAGTTAGGACACCTCACCTTATATCTGGACATCGAGAAAGTCCGTTTTGGTCATCGTCTGTCCACCTTATTTCAATATGAACAAAATGTATTAGACGCCAAGATACCAGTGATGATTCTACAACCGATGGTTGAAAACGCCATTAAATTCGGCCTTTATAACATCACCGATGATGTGACCATTGAAACCAGCATAACGCTGGACAATAACATATTGACGATTCAAATTAGTAATCCATTTGACCTCGACCAAACCAACCAAAAAAAAGGCACTGGTTTCGGATTAACAAGTATCCAACGACGAATGTTTCTTTTGTTTGGACGAACAGATTTACTGATTACTAAAACTCAAGGCACTACCTTTATTTCCATACTTAGAATTCCACAATTATGATAAAGACAATCCTAATAGATGATGAACCCTTAGCCCGTAGCATGGTATTAGAATACCTTAATGAACATGCAGAATTTCAGGTCGTTGCAGAATGCAATGATGGCTTTGAAGGTGTAAAGGCTATTCAACAACACCAACCAGATTTAATTTTCTTAGATATTCAGATGCCTAAACTAACTGGATTTGAAATGTTAGAGCTATTAGATGATCAACCGCACGTCATATTCACGACAGCCTTTGACGAATATGCTTTAAAAGCATTTGAAAAAAATGCTATTGATTACTTGCTTAAACCCATACGACCGGATCGGTTTACGCAAGCTCTAGAGAAATTTAAAAACACTTTCCAAGCCCAAACCATTCCACAAATAGACCCGTCCAAATTGCAACAGGATATGGTGGAGGAAACCCTAGAGCGGGTGGTTGTTAAAACAGGATCTCAAATAAAAATTATCCCGGTCCAGCAAATTAATTACTTAGAAGCGTATGATGACTATGTTAAAATACACACGAACGACGGCATGTATTTAAAGAACAAAACCATGAGCTCTTTTGAGAATCAATTAGACTCCAAACAATTTGTACGAGTACATCGTTCTTTTATAATCAAAGTGGATCAATTACAAAAAATAGAACCCATGGAAAAAGACAGCTATATTGCTACATTACTCTGCGGAGGGAAAGTTAATATTAGCAAATCAGGTTATTCTAGGTTAAAACAAATTATTGGTTTGTAATTTGTTTTGTATTTTTGGAAATGGATTTAAAAACGTTTGGAACATTAATTTCTTTTATATGCTTATTAGCAACGGCATCGATAGCACAAACCCCTGATCAAAAGACAAATAGAGCGGTCTACAACCGTATTGAATATTTTTTCAATGCACAACAACTAGATTCCATTTACGCTTTAGCCAATGAGGATTTTCAGGCGCAAATATCCAACACTCAACTTCGTGGTATTCTAGATCAATTATCATCACTGGGAAAAATAAACAACGCCAGCATTTATAAATTTGAAAAAGGAATTGCCGGCTATAAAGTGGAGTTTGATTCGGAAACACTAAGCATCATATTGGGTGTTGATTCCAATCGACGCTACCATACCTTAGCATTTCAACCTTATAAACAACCCAACGATAATAATCCAGAAACTGCTTTAACTAAGGATTCAGTTATATCTAATGTCGAAACAAAGAGCGCGTTAGATATATTTGTAGATTCAGTTGCGCGAAAATACGCCAAACAAAACGCAGCACAATCATTGGCTGTTGCCGTCATACATAAAAACAAAATTAACACCTTTTTTTATGGTGAAACAGCCAAAGGCAATCATGTATTGCCTGATGCCAATACACAATATGAAATTGGTTCACTAACGAAAACGTTTACCGCCTCGCTGTTAGCGGACATGATTAATAAAGGGGTTGTGAATTTGGAGGATTCGATAGCGACCTACTTACCAGACTCTGTTGCTCAGAATCCGTTCATTCAGAAAATTACTTTTAGAATGTTGGCAAATCATACCTCAGGATTACCTCGAATGGCAGAAAATTACAATACATCACCAGCCTACACTCCCAGTGATCCTTATGCAAAATATACGCGTACAGATCTCTATTCTTTCTTAAAAAACTATCAGGGCACCGGTGAGCCAGGGACTGAATATCTATATAGTAATGTTGCTTATGGCCTTTTGGGCGAGTTATTGGCTGAAATTGGTAAAAAACCATACCTTCAATTAATAAGTGAATTAATACTTACGCCTTTGGAGATGAATTCAACTAGTGATCATATCGATAAAAAAGACACAAATATCGCGGTCCCACACGATGCAAAAGGGCAAGAAGTGCCTTTTTGGAATTTCCAGGCCTTAACAGCTGCTGGATCATTAAAATCGAATTTAAACGACATGTTGAGGTATACCATTGCTCAACTAACTTATCCCGAAACAGCAATTCAACAAGCAATGAATTTAACCAAGCAATTTACCTTTAATGTTTCACCAACTTCCGATATCGGTTTAGCATGGCATATGAATATGATTGAGGGTTTGATTTATTACCAGCACAGCGGGGCAACAGCAGGATCCAACTCTTTCGTTGGTTTTGTGCCTGATGAAAAATCGGTGGTTATTATTCTTTCAAATGCAAATTTAGGTGTAGAAGAAATGGGCATCGAATTATTAGAAAAAGTCCTTACGACAAAATGAGCACCGCATCTAATGGTTATAAAAACGGATGCAGGTTAAAATATGTTAATTTTTAGCCAACTATGATACGAAAAAAAGATTATCTACGTTATTAATAGCAAAGAAAGAGAGAAGAGAGTAATTGTAAATAGATAGTAGTAAAATTTCATAATTTAGGTTAATAATTGGTTTGGTACAATCCTGAGGCTCTCCGCCTCAGGATTTTTTTCATTAAACAGTAAATTCATCTTATTTAGCGAACTCCTTACTTTCAATAAAAGGTAATAATTTCGCCACCTTTCTTTCCCCGTCAAAGTATTTGATCAATTTAAAACTTCGTGCCGCATAAATATAAGTAGATGGAAAGTTCTTAGGATCAAACTTCAATATAAACTCGCCCTGCGGATCGTATAAAAAAGTTACTTGGGGATGATTCTTTAACGCTTTGGCAAACATATTGACGAAACCATCAACACTTTCTTTCTTTTGAAGTGAAATAAAATAAAGATCAAGATCGGTTGGAAGACGATGCAGTGAATCTGCTATACCCGCAGCTAGTTCCTGACAATGCCCGCAACCCGGATCGTACAGAATAAACATCTGCATATTGGCAGCTCTTAAAGAATCAGCAGTAAAAGCGCGCTCATCCTCCAGGTTAATAAAATTAGAAAAGTCAGGTATACGTTCAGGGACTTGCCCCTTGGTGAAAAACGATATGCTACTAAGAAAGATAAAAATGGAAATTATTTTCATGTTTTTTATGGTCGTAGTTACAAACATCATTAAATCTAAGAAAAACATAATAATAAACCGTATTTTTCAAACCCTTTGCAAAAAAACAACTATATTTGTTTATTATTTTAACACAACATATCAATCAACAAAACACTGTGAAAAAGCGTATTGCTATTTTTGCTTCCGGGTCAGGTTCAAATGCCCAGAAAATCATGGAGCATTTTAAGTATTCCCAGAACGCTGAGGTAGCCTTAGTCTTAAGTAATAATCAGGATGCCTACGTGCTTCAACGTGCGGACAATTTTGAAATCCCTACGCACGTATTTGACAAACACGAATTCTTTCAAACAGATGAAGTCGTTGAGGTATTAAAACGTCTCGAAATTGATTTAGTTGTTTTAGCTGGATTTCTTTGGTTAGTACCCCAAAACTTATTAAAAGCATTCCCCAATAAAATAATAAATATCCACCCTGCTCTGCTGCCAAAATTTGGCGGAAAAGGAATGTATGGAGATAATGTACATAGAGCCGTACTTCAAGCCGGTGAGCAAGAACATGGTATTACTATTCATTTTGTTAATGAAAATTTTGATGAGGGCGAAATCATCTATCAAGCACGTTTCCGAGTTGAATCTGATGACACCTTAGAAATTATCAAATTCAACGGCCAGCAACTTGAGCATCAGCATTATCCGAAAGTAATAGAAAACTTAATCAAAAAGTATAATTAACGTTACGCATACCTAATAATTCCTACTCCTTAAATAATAAAGAACTAAATTCTACAATGTAATCACGCCAATTAGACCAGGTATGCCCCCCTTCAGATTCCTTATAAGTATATTTCATCCCGATACCGTCTAATTTTTTACGAAATTCCTCCCCCGTTTTGTATAAAAAGTCCGTCTTACCCATTCCGATCCAATATAACTTATAACCATAATCCCGCTGTTTAATTAAATTCTCATCAAGTTCATCATACACGGCCCGTTTAACTTTACCGTTCATTCTAAATGCAGCTGAAAATAATCCCACATAATCAAAGGTATTGGGATATAAAGCGGCGGTGAATAAGGTATGTGAACCACCCATGGATAAACCAGCAATAGCTCTATTTTTTTTATTTTTCTTCACCCGATAGGTTTTCTCAACAAATTCCACGATCTCCATAAATGAAGATTCCATATCACCTGAGCCAATGTCGGGAGTAAAGGAAGTGATCAGGTATTCCCCTCGCTCAGAATTGCCAGGACTTGCCGAGTTGCTAGTATGTCCATTGGGCATCACCACAAGCATTGGTTTGATCCTTCCCTGCGCTATTAAATTATCCATGATCTGCGAGATTCTACCTAATTCGGACCAAGCATCCTCATCTCCTCCCATACCATGTAATAAATACAAAACGGGATAGTTGGTCTTGCCCTGTTCGTAACCGGGAGGTGTATAAACAGTCATTCGACGTTGCGCCTGATTTAAGGAAGAGGTGTACCATTGTTTGAGTAAGGTCCCATGAGCAACTTGGCGGGTTTTAAGCAATTCTGCTCGTTCTCCGCCATTGGTGATAAAATAATTATAAACATTATTCACATCTCTAATCTGATACACATTTAATGGGTCGGCTATCTTAACACCATCCACGATAAAATTGTATAAAAATAAATCAGCTGGAAGATCCTTTTGTACGTATGTCCATACTCCATCTGTTTGCTGGATCATAGGTTGCCGACCTGCCTCAACCCAACTTCCGGTTATTGCTACATTTTTTGCTTCTTTAGCCAAAATCCGAAAGGTTGCCGTATTTACAGAGTCAATCTCATAAGACAAAAAAGGAGCTTTTTTTTGTGCTATATTTTCCTGCGCTATTATTTCGCCCAGCAAAGGATATGCTATCAGGCTAAAAACTAATAAGATATATTTTTTCATCATCATTATAGATTCTATAGTAGAAAGGTTGAAACAAGATACTAAAAATAAAGTTTAAATCTTTATCTTTGCGGCTCCAAATAAAGCACAATGAATCATATCGTTAAGATCAAAAATGCATTGGTTTCCGTTTATTATAAAGATAACCTTGCACCTTTAATTCAACTTTTAAATAAATACGGAGTAAACATTTATTCGACTGGCGGTACCGAAGCCTTCATTCGTGATTTATCTATTCCCGTAGAGCGCGTTGAAGATTTAACTGGTTACCCTTCTATATTAGGCGGACGAGTAAAAACTTTACATCCCAAAGTTTTCGGAGGCATATTGTCCCGCCGGCCCTTAGAAGAAGACAAGCAACAACTCCAAGAATACGAAATTCCAGAGATCGACTTAGTAATCGTTGATCTGTATCCCTTTGAGGAAACGGTGGCATCAGGAGCCTCGCAGGAAGATATCATCGAAAAAATTGATATTGGTGGAATTTCATTAATTCGTGCTGCTGCAAAAAACTTCAATGATGTTGTTATTATTTCCTCTAAAAATGATTATCAAGAGTTAGCCGATATATTAAATGCGCAGCAAGGCGGAACCTCCCTTGATCAACGTAAATCATTTGCAAAACGTGCATTTAACATTTCGTCACACTACGACACGGCCATTTTCAACTACTTTAATACAGAGGAACCATTACCGGTTTTTAAACAATCGATTCAACAAGTACAGACATTACGCTATGGCGAAAACCCACATCAAAAAGGAGTTTTCTACGGCAATTTGGACGACATGTTTGACAAGTTGAATGGCAAAGAATTATCCTATAACAATTTAGTTGATGTGGATGCTGCCGTTGCCATCATAGACGAATTTGAAGAGCCAACCTTCGCTATTTTAAAACACACAAACGCTTGTGGAGTAGCCACACGCGATACCATTGCTGCAGCTTGGAATGCAGCGCTTGCCTGTGACCCTGTTTCAGCATTTGGCGGAGTTTTAATTGCAAATCGTCAAATTGATAAAGAAACAGCGCAAGAGATTAGCAAATTGTTTTTTGAAGTACTTATAGCTCCTTCCTACTCTGCGGAAGCTATTGAAATTCTTTGTGCAAAGAAAAATAGAATTATCCTTAAGCGTCATGAAATAAAGTTACCTGAAGTACAATTCAAAACCTTGTTAAACGGTGTTATATTACAAGATAAAGATCATACAGTGGAAGGTCCAGAGTCAATGAATGTCATTACCGAGGTCGCTCCAACGCACGAACAACTGCAAGATTTACATTTTGCCAATAAAATTGTAAAACATACCAAATCAAATACCATCGTATTTGCAAAAAATGGCACGTTAATTTCCTCAGGTGTTGGTCAGACTTCCCGCGTTGATGCTTTAAAACAAGCAATCGAAAAGGCGAATGCTTTTGGCTTTGAAATCCAAGGAAGTGTGATGGCCTCAGATGCGTTTTTCCCATTCCCAGATTGTGTTGAAATTGCTGGTGATGCTGGTGTTTCAGCCGTACTACAACCCGGTGGGTCAATAAAAGATCAACTCTCCGTCGACATGGCTAACCAAAAAGGAGTCGCTATGGTGATCACTGGAGTTAGACATTTTAAACACTAAACATAAAAAAAGTTCTATGGAATGCTCCATACATAGCATTCCATAGGCTTTCATTTTATACGAGGTACGGTCTCCATTCTCCCCCCGCTTGTACAAAAATAATAACACCAACCTACCCACGGGACTTGTAATACCTGTAAAAATCACAACCTCTTTTTCGAGAGGGGCAAATAATAGAACCCATTTAGCCATAAATCATCAAAAATTAGCTTTTAATTTAGTGTCAATAAAAACTTTCGCTATAATCCGTAGGTTTGCTTATTTTTGCAATTAAGATGTCAGACTTAAAATACAATCAACGAGGTGTGTCCGCAGGGAAAGAGGATGTACACAATGCCATTAAAAACATTGATAAAGGCTTATTTCCACAGGCTTTCTGTAAAATTATTCCAGATATTCTAGGTGCTGATGAGTCCTACTGTAATATTATGCATGCCGACGGAGCCGGCACCAAGTCATCGCTAGCCTATATCTATTGGAAAGAAACAGGTGATGCATCCGTATGGAAAGGTATTGCACAAGACGCCATAATTATGAATTTAGATGATTTACTATGCGTGGGTGCTACTGACAACATTCTACTTTCTTCCACCATTGGACGGAACAAAAACTTAATCTCAGGTGAGGTAATTGCGGAAATCATCAATGGCACCGAGGAAATTCTCGCCGAGTTAAGAGATTTAGGAATCGGGATCCACTCCACCGGAGGAGAGACAGCTGATGTAGGAGATTTAGTACGCACCATCATTGTGGATAGTACCGTTACTTGTCGCATGAAGCGTGCTGATATCATTTCCAATCATCGCATAAAAGCAGGAAACGTTATTGTAGGATTAGCCTCGTACGGGCAGGCCACTTATGAGAAAGAATATAACGGCGGCATGGGCTCAAATGGCTTGACTTCTGCTCGTCATGATGTATTTAGTAAATACATTGCAGAGAAATACCCCGAAAGCTTCGATTCAGCTGTACCTTATGAATTGGTATTTGCCGGAGGAAAAGCGTTGACCGATGAGATTACCGTTGAAACGGGAGAAAAAATAAATGCGGGTAAATTAGTACTTTCCCCTACGCGTACTTATGCGCCTGTGATTAAGCAGATTTTGGATCAATTCCGCAGCCAAATTGACGGTATGGTTCATTGTTCTGGAGGAGCACAAACGAAGGTATTACACTTTATTAACGAAGGCCACATTATAAAAGATAATTTATTCCCTATTCCACCGTTATTTGAATTGATACAACAAGAATCGAATACAGACTGGAAAGAAATGTATAAAGTATTTAATATGGGTCACCGAATGGAACTATACGTTCCGCAGGAAATCGCAGCAGCGATCATCCAAATTTCAACATCTTTTGGTATCCCCGCGCAAATTATCGGTCGCGTTGAAAGTTCCCCTAAGAAACAGGTTACGATTACCTCAAAGTACGGTGATTTTACATATGAATAAAGAGTTCATTTCTTGAAAAACAAAAGAATCATAGGAAGCAAGGAAATAATAGACTTACCAGAGCTAGGTCTATATAATATCGAAGCAAAAATTGATACGGGCGCAGAAACTTCTGTGCTACATTGCGATGACATGGAAATCCTCACAATAAAAGGACATATGCATATCGTCGCTTATATTCGACCAGATAAAGATCATGATAAAACCATAAAACTTACTTTCCCAGTTCACCGGGAAAGAACCGTAAAAAGTTCCTTTGGACAATCAGAAATTAGACATATCTTTCTGACCAAAGTTCGGTTGTTTAATGAATTATTTGATATCAAGTTATCATTCAGAAACCGCGCTAGCATGTCTTATCCCATGCTGTTGGGCAGAAATTTTATAACCGGAAAATTTTTAGTAGATGTCTCTAAAAAAAATTTAGCAGGGAATATTACATAAAGAATTATAGTATCTATTCATGATTAATAAATACACCACGTGAAAATAGCCGTATTATCGACGAATAAAGCATTATATTCTACTCGTCGTCTGGTAGAAACAGCAAAAAAATTAGGCCATGAATGTGAAATCATTGACCATACGAAATGCTATGTAGGCATCCAGCAAGGAAAACCTACTATTCACTATAAAGGTCAGAATATCACAGAAATTGATGCCATCATCCCTAGAATTGGATCCTCAGTTACCTTCTATGGTTCAGCCATCGTAAGACAATTTGAGGTGATGGATGTAATTTCAACCAATCCATCGCAGGCCATCACCCGCTCAAGAGATAAACTACGGTGTATGCAAATTCTTTCGGGTGCGGGATTAGGCTTACCCATCACCGGTTTTGCTAGAATGGCATCGAATGCAGATGACCTAATCAACATGGTTGGCGGAGCTCCTCTAGTCATTAAATTACTCGAGGGAACCCAAGGCATCGGTGTGGTATTAGCTGAAACTAAAAAGGCAGCCACCTCGGTAATCGAAGCTTTTTATGGACTGGGGAATAATATTCTAATACAGGAATATATTAAAGAAGCAAAAGGCACCGATATTCGGGCTTTTGTAGTCGATGGAAAAGTTGTTGGTGCTATGAAAAGAACAGCTAAAGAAGGAGAGTTTCGATCAAATTTGCATCGAGGAGGAACCGCTGAGGTGGTCAAGCTCTCCAGGGCAGAAAAAGAAACAGCTATTGCAGCGGCAAGAGCTATGGGCTTAACGGTAGCCGGCGTTGACATGCTTCCTTCTGCCCGCGGTCCATTAATTCTGGAGGTCAATTCCTCCCCGGGTTTGGAGGGAATAGAAAATGCGACAGGTAAAGACATTGCCGCTGAAATCATCGGCTATCTTAGCAGACAATATGAGGCCAAACAGTTATTAAAACCTACTAACCAAAGAAGAAAAATTAAAAAGGAAAGCAAGCTATAACGCTGGCTTTCCTTCCTACCACCCTGGGTCACATTATAATATTCACTTGATTGCCTTACTAACTTCAATCGGCAGATCGGACTCCAAAACTGTTGCCCCATCGGCAAAAACGGCTCTGTACTTTTCAGCTCTTTGTTCTGGGGTAGGTAATTTATCATACGTAGGAGCTGTAGAGATCATGCACAGAACTCCTTTTTCCTTAAAAAAAGTATACATAGCCTGATTATCATCCTTAATTTCAGGACCAATATAAACGATCATTCTATTATATGGGAGAGCAGACTTCTGGAAGGCTTCTAAATCAGCCTTTGTCTTAATGTGCATGGAGAGAAATTGATTTGGATTTTTTGCCAAATAAAACCGTGCCTGCTCCACATTGTGCACCGTTACCCAAACCCAAGCATATGCATTGTGTTTGCGAATAATTTCTGCCGTTAATTCCAAAGGAAGATCTTTCTTATCCAAATTCAAAATGGTCTTTCCTTTTGCCCATTTGATCATCTCATCCAATGTATTAATTTTGTAAGGTGTGGGATTTCCCTGGTGATCTTTTAGCCGGAGCTTTTGTAGTTCTTTCCAGGTGTAGTTCGCCACTAGTCCCGTACCTGTGGTGGTACGCGCCAAATCCGCATCATGCACCATAACAGGAACACTATCTTTGGATAAACGGGGATCTATCTCAAATATAGCGGATGTATGTTTTAATACTTCCTTCATGCTGGCAATGGAATTCTCGGGCATCTGATTTTCAATCGTACCACGGTGACCCGATATAACCTTTTTGTCAGGAGCGTACTGGAAATAAGCATACATATCGTCGACGTTTTCAAAATTTAAGACATGCAATTTTTGTCCCTGAACCGACTTAAATGGCAACAAAACCCATAAAAACAGTCCGATTAAATAGTATTTTTTCATTTTTTTTTAAAACTTAAAGCTAAGCATTCAATTTTAATAAATTAAAACCAGCATGTTTATCAATTGTTAATAATGTTAAAGCTGAATTTTCTTGAATGATTTTTCGGTAGTTACTTAATGGCATTCCTAGGCTATGTGCTAAAAACAATCTGTTCACACCATTATGCGCAACCACTAAAACTGTTTTTCCATCAAAATTTTCGAGAAGTTCTCCAAAAAAATCAGCTAAACGTTCGATGACCTGCTTTGCAGTTTCACCGGTTCTTCCAGCTTGATTTAGTCCGGGATCATGCAACCAATTTAGCCAAGACTCTGGATCTAAAGTTTTGAATTCGTCGGAACTTTTACCCTCCCACTCCCCAAAATTTACCTCGATCAGCCGATCATCGGAAATTACCGCATCTGCCTGATCACTGACAATCTCCGCGGTCCGACGCGCTCTCTTTAAAGGCGAGGAAAAAACGGCATCAAAGCGCCAAGCTTTCAAAAGCTCCTTCATACGAGCTGCCTGCCGTACTCCGTTTTCATTTATTTCAATATCCGTTCGCCCACAATATTTATTTCCTTGCGCATTAAAGGCCGTCTCACCATGTCTCAATAAACAGATTGTCACCATCTACATATAATTTAATTCTTTGAGTTTTTGTTTAAATTTTTGATATTGTTCTTCATATTGCGCAACCAAAGAATCTTTTGGTAATACTTCCTTTTCAATGGAACACATATTTTGGGCGGCTACACTGACCGAAGTATAATGCGTATGGCAAGCCGCCATCACCGCAGCACCAAAAGCACCACTTGCCTGATTGCATTTATAGATTTTCACATTTAGCACGGATGCTCTAATTTTTAACCAAGCATCACTATTACTCCCCCCTCCTGCAGCATAAACGACTTTAACCTTTTCGCCAGAAAGTTCTTCTATAATCTCATAGGCAAGTCTTTCTATGTAGGCTACACCTTCCAAATTGGCCGTATATTGCAAATTTCTATCGACACTATCGACCGCAAAACCGCGTGCTTGAGGCGAAACAATGGGGAATCTTTCTCCCTGTTGTCGCAATGGCCAAGCTAGGCTCCCTGTTGGCATATACTTTTCTGCTTGTTTATTTAACTCATCTAAACCGACAGCAAAATCTAAGGTTATCCAATCCGCTCCTGTGTTACTGGCTCCTCCAGGCATCCAATAGCCTTCCGGGTGCCGGTGACTATAGACTCTTCCTTTTGGATCTACAACCTGGTTTTGTGTAACCCCTTTAATCACTAAAGTAGTTCCAATAGTCGTATTCCAGTCCCCAGGATTAACGGCTCCAGAGGCAATCTGACTGGCACAGCCATCGGTCATCCCGACCACAACCGCGAGTGGAGGAATACCTAACTTTTCCACTAATTCATCCGTTAATTGGCCGACAACCGTACCCGATGGTACGACATTTTGCAACCAATGAGCTCGTATACCTAACTGCTTAGTGATGTATTCAGGCCATTGCAAAGTAGTCAGATCAAAACCAGATTTTAACACATTGGTAAAGTCGGTGGTATGATAATGCCCGCAAAGTTGGCCCACAATATAATCCGAGGCATGAATCCACAAAGCAATGTCCGCACATTTTTCAGGAAAGGTTTCCATAAACCAACACATCTTGGAAATACCACTGGATGCATTAAAACCTGTATATCCATTTTTAATGTGCTGCTTGGCGACTCGCTGACATTTTTCACCTTGTTTTTTGGATCGAGGATCACTGTACATAATAGCGTTATAAATAGGCTTATTTTCGCTATCCAAAGGTATGACAGTGCCCGAGGTTGAGGTTACGCTAATAGCCACCAGGTTATTTTTGATTTGATCTCCCGTCTTGTGTAACAGTAAATCGGATAGCATTGCTATGCAGTTAGTCCACCAGTCCAAAGGCGACTGTTCCTGGCGAAATTCTTCAGCTAAATCAAAATCCCTTGCGCTAGCCGCCAGGAGTTTACCTACCTGATTAACTAATACAATTCTAATTCCCTGAGTCCCTACATCAATACCTATAAAATATTTATCCATTTATGCATCCACTTGTTTGAATGTTTTCCTCACGTTCCTCCATTGTTGATAGAGTTTATCAAACTCCATCGGATTTTCAGGATGAATTTCCTCGAGCAGCTCAGGACTTTTATTTTCCACTTGTAATGCTTGATTGCAGATAAACACACCTCCCAAGACGGAAGCTTGTCGAAACGTGTTTCTAATTTTGATAGTTTTCCCAAAGAGATTTGCAATAAATTGACGCAATTTTCTACTCTCTACTCCACCCCCACAAGCCCAAATATAAGATTCATGATGTGGGGAAACTTCACACAAAAATTTATAGTTTTCATAAATACTACAAGCTATATCCCATAATACAGCAAAGACAAAACTACCCCTGGTGAGCTGATGAGAAACCGGTGCATTAAAAATAAATCCACCCTTAGTTAGGGGTACCTCCTCATCAGCAATTAAAGAACCTAGGGAGGCCACGCATTGGGAATAGGTAGCTGCTGCTAATTCCTTTTCAATAACTTGATAGTCCTCGTTGGGGTAAAAAATTTCTTTTAAACGTTGATAGTTTAACCCTGTTACACCAGCATTCGCCTCCAAAATAAAATGATTGGAATCAATATGTCTACTGGTCCAAGTTCGCTGAGCAGCGTCCTTCTCAAAAGAATTTACAATTTTAATAATGGGGGTCGTCGTCCCTGAGACGATAACAACATCATTCGCAGAAGGTTCCATACTACGAATGGCCAGTTGCGTATCGCCCCCACCTACCACCACCACAGCTTCCTGCGAGATGGAAAGTTCACGAGCCAATTCAGCCAAAACGGTTCCTAAGATGGTGCCTGAGGAATGGAGAGCAGGAAGGATCGCATCAGGTAAGTTAAACTCATTTACTAATTCGTTTGACCATTTTTTTTGCTCAACATCATATAGTAGTGTTTCCGAGGCTTGGGAATGTTCATAACCGATAATTCCCGAAAATTTGTACTGAATCCAATCACTGATACTCATAAAAGACTTCACCCGATCAAAAACAGCTGGATAAACCTCTCTCACACCGATCAATTTAAAGGCAGAAAATAGCGACGTGGGATAACGACCAGACAGTTCATACACCAGATCCTTATTCACCAGGTCCTTCTCCCATTTACGCCCGCGGTGATCAATATTAGGCATTCCTAATAAAGAATCACCCGCCGCATCTATAAGGACAATCCCTTCGCGCTGGCTTGTGGCTGTAATAGCCGTAACCTGAAATTTCGGAGAATCATCAAGCACTGCTTTGGTTAACCGTAAAATTTGATCCCATAATTCGTCGGGATCGAAGAAAATAGCATCATCGTAACTGGAATCAACCTCATAATGAACATTCTCTCTTTTTATACTTTGTATTTCCCCATCGGGTCGGACCAAAGCAACACGTGCATTACCTGTACCTATATCGATAATTAAGTAAGCGTTTTTCGTAGCCATACAATTGATTATTATTTTGCTAATATACCCCTGTTGACGAGCTGTTTAATATTTTTATTTCCTTTTTGAAAATATTCGCGCAAGTTATTATTCATAATGAAAGCATGATGATCTTCAACTTCATGCGTTGCGCCTGCAATATGAGGAGTAGCGAGTACTTTTTTATGTAAAATCATTTTATAGTCAATTTCATCTGGTGGTTCATGATAAAAAACATCCAATATAGCGCCCATAATTGATGAGTTTTCAATGCAATACAATAAATCTTCCCGATTAACTACCTCCGATCTGGCGGTATTCACGAAAATTGCACCTGGTTTAAGTAATGAAAAATATTGGCTATTAATCATGCCTTTTGTTTCCTGTGTAACAGGTAAATGGATACCTACTACATCACATTCAGCGAACAATTCAAGCAGATCAACCTTCAAATAATCGGTATTATCATCGGTATAATATGGATCATAATAATAGATGGAACATGGGAAATTTTTCACCATACGAGCAATATGTTGCCCCACAGCACCAAAGCCAACCATCCCAATTTTTTTCCCAGCCAGTTCATTTCCTTTGAACTGTAAATAAGACGTATGGGCACCCACCCCCCAGTTTTTGCCTGCTAACCAATCGATACTGGCTAATGTATTGCGCATCATGGTAATGACATTGGCAATAAACATTTCTGCCACCGCCTGCGCATTTCTTGCAGGTGTATTGAAAACTGGTATTCCCAATTCAGTTGCTACTTGCAAATTAATATTGGATGGTGTTCCACGACAAATCCCTATGAACTTTAAGTTTGGAAAAGCTTGTAAAACATCTTCCGTAATTTCATCATGTTCTACAATTAAGCCATCAGCTCGTGTTTGTGTAAGCAATTCAATCACCTCCGCTGGGTTATGTGCCCGACCATGCGGTTTCCACGAACGATATACTACCTCATCAAACAAGCTCTCCAATTCTTTCATTGCCTCTTTGTTCTCATAAGGAGCCGTTAGTAATACTCTCATTCTTTATCTTTTATTTGAATTCAACAATTTTTTCACTTATTTCAGCTTCTACTTGTGATACGCTAATAAATTTGGTCAGCATAGCACTGAGTACATAAAGGCCTGCCAATACCCAGATAACCCCTTCACTACCAATCACGCCTATTAAGAGCCCGACCAAAGCAGGTCCAACAAACACGGGCAAACCTGCCCCAAGATTCAATATTGCCATAGCAGCACCTTTATCATGTTTAACCAAAGAAGGCACCAACGCGGATAAAGGCACATATCCCGCTAATAAAGCTCCCCAAATGACGCCAGCCCCTAATACTGCCCAATAATTTCCATCGAACCAGACAGGGGAATAATAAAATAAAATAGTACTTATTGCACAGCCGACTCCTCCAAACCACATGATAGTATTTTGCCAACCTAATCGATCTCCTACAAAACCAAAAATCAAATTGAAAGCAATGTTACTAGTAAAAATGGTTCCCCATATGGTTAACCAATCGGTAGTATTAAAACCGTTTTCTGCCATATAAATGGGTAGAAAAACAGGAAAGGCAAATTGTGCTGTTGTATTAATTACCCGTATTATACCGCCAATTAAGACCTTAGGCTCCTTTTTTACGATGGTTAAGCCTTTGAGCAGTTCCTTGGATTTAGATTCCTTAGAAGCTTTCGTTATAAATTTATCCCGATTTAAAACCAGGGCAAAGAATGCACCAACTAGGACCCAGATAATAGAGGTCCATAAAGTGTTTTGATAACCAAATTTTAAAAGAGCCCAGCTTGAATAATAGGAACCTAACACATTCAAGCCACCGGTAAAGACAAACCAAAACCAGCCAACCGCTCTACCAAGCATATTTTGTGGTGTGCGGTAATTTATCCAAACCATAAATGAATAGGCAAATAATGGATAGCCAAACCCACGAATTGCGTAGAAAAACAACATGGCTGTATAATCTAAATTAGACATACCCAATTGGATAAATCCAATCGTACCAATGATATAGAGCAGCAAGCCCATAAACATAGCCTTCCGAGGTCCGTAACTCTCAGCCAGCACACCAGAAAACCAAGATGAAATGGCGATAGTTATCCCGTACACGGTGAATAAGTAAGCCGATTGTTCCATACTCATGCCGTGTTCTATTAAGTACGGACTGAGCCAGCCCTGCTCAACCCCATCACCCATCATAAAAATTAGGATACCTAAATATCCCCACTTTAAATTACTGGGTATGCCCAGCTTATTGCTTATCGTACTTTCCATTGAAAATCCAAGTTTATATTGATGTAATTGGTAGTCTAATATAAATATTATTTAATATAAAAAAAGACTTTTTAAATAAAAAAAACATAAATAAAGCTATTAAAGTCTACTAATTGAAAAAATAATAATAAAATAACCGTAAAAAGTAGGCTATATTTGTTCAGTATTAACTTAAAAAATGAATTATAATGAACATTACAGATAGACATGAATTCATTCTGAAAAATCTGAAAGAAACAGGAAAAACAACTATTGAATGGCTATGCGAGACCATGAAGGTATCCAGTGTCACCATTAGAAAGGACCTAAAAGTGCTCGAAGATAAAAACCTGCTATTCCGTATTAAAGGTGGTGCCTCTAGTTCTAATCCCTATGCCATTGATAGACCGCTATTAGTCAAGGAATCTATTAATAGTGAGGAGAAACAAAAAATAGCACTAGCGGCATTAAAATTAATAAAGGACAATGATTCCATTATGATTGGTTCAGGAACCACAGTATACACCTTAGCCAAAAACCTGGAATCTCAGCATCTATTAACCGTTATCACCCCTGCTTTGCGTGTAAGCTTGGAATTAAGTGGTAAAAAAAACATTGAGGTTTTACAACTTGGCGGATTAATACGGCTAAACTCAGCTTCTGTTGCGGGGCACTATGCCATGCGAATATTAGAAGAAATAAGCTGCGGAATTCTCTTTTTAGGGGCTGATGGTATTGATTTAGAATTTGGGATTTCCATCAGCAATCTCCCCGAGGCAACGCTTAATCAAAAAATGATCGAAAATGCACAAAAAATTGCTATCCTGGCAGATAGTTCTAAGTTTGGCAAACGCGGATTAGGAAAAATATGCGAACTGATTGATGTGGACTACATTATTACCGACAACAAGGTATCCGGTAGCACGGTTAAGGCGATTGAAGAACTAGGTATAAAAATAATTGTCGCTTAATAATCATTATCCAAGTAATCCTGAAAAAAGATTTTTAAACTTTACCGCTTAAAAATCTTTTTTCAGGATTACATCTGGATTACCTTCTTTCCTTAATCAGCATAAGTTAAGATGAAAAAATCACATAGAAAGCTAGCGTTCCCTACTCTTCCATGCATTACTAAAGGAATAAGGAGCAGCAGTTGCTTCAATTCCCCTTTTCTTATTGGGCTGAGCTCCCATATTAAATTCCAACTGAGCTCCTTTAACTAAATCATCGTAGCGCAGGAAATTATTAGGATAGGAGACCTCGTCTATCTTCAGATCCTGTACATAGACATTGTCTGTACTTTGGTTTTTAGACTTAATCACCACTTTTTTACCATTTTCAAGATGAAGGGTAACCTTATCAAATTGAGGAGATCCCAAAACATATTCACCCGAAGCCGGAGCAACCGGATAGAATCCCATGGAAGAGAAGACATACCAAGCAGATGTTTGGCCATTATCTTCATCTCCACAATAACCATCAGGCGTTGCTTGATATAGTTTGTCCATTATTTTGCGCACCCAGTATTGAGACTTCCAAGGCTCCCCTGCATAATTATATAGATAAGGCATGTGTTGGATAGGTTGATTCCCGTGCGCATACTGCCCCATATTCATAACCTGCATCTCGCGCATCTCATGGATCATACTCCGGCTTTTCATTCCTTCATAGCTTGGAATGACAAAGACCGTGTCGAGCATGGCTGTAAATTCCTTTTTACCCCCCATCAAGTCAATTAGACCCTGTGGGTCATGAAATACACAAAAGCTCCAATGCCATGAATTACCTTCAGTGTAATCTTTTGACCACGCACTTGGATCAAAATCAACTCGAAATTGACCATTACCATCTTTAGCACGCATTAATTTAGTTTGTTTATCATACAAGTTTTTGTAATTCAATGCTCGTTTCGCATAGATATCAGTCTCTGATTCAGGCCTACCAATGGCCTTCCCAAAGCGATAGATACACCAATCATTATAAGCGTATTCCAAGGTCCGGGCCACATTTTGATTGACCTCTTGTCCAAATGGAATATAACCCAGCTCATTGTATAATTGATAACCTGTACGACCAGTGGCTGATATTGTTGGATGCGCACTATTAGCGCCGTTTTTAAGCGCCTCCCAAAGGATATTGGTATCGTAACCACTTCTTCCTGTAATCAAGGCATCAGCGACGACAGAAGCGGAGTTGTTCCCAATCATAGACTCCCGATGACCGGGACTTGCCCATTCCGGGAGAAATCCACTTTCCTGATACGCATTCACCAAACCTTCCTGCATTTTATCATTCATGGACGGATATAATAGATTCAACAGCGGAAATAGAGATCGAAAAGTATCCCAAAATCCAGTATCGGTAAACATATATCCTGGTAAAACTTTTCCATTATATGGGGAATAATGAACGCGATTTCCAGTGGCGTCTATTTCAGAAAAATCACGAGGAAATAAAGTGGAGCGATATAGTGCCGAATAAAATGTTTTTATACGTTCCTTATTATCATCTTCTATTTCCACTTTTCCAAGTACTTCGTTCCATCTATCTTTACCTGCTTGTTTAATCGTTTCAAAAGATTGGTCCTTCACTTCCTTCAAATTCAGTTCAGCTTGTTGCAGGCTTATAAATGAGGAGGCAACTCTAACGGTAATTTGCTCGCCTTTTTCAGTTTTAAAACCGACTAGGCCACCCGCATGTTCATCCGTAATCTCCAGCACCTTTTCTTGGATGACATTACTTTTCACGCCCGCCTGATAAGTAAATGGCTTATCAAACTCCAAAACAAAATAATTTTTAAAATTAGCCGGAACACCACCCGTATTTTTAGTCGTGTAACCTATTATTTTTTGTTCTTTTGGCAGAATTTTAATATAAGATCCGTTATCAAAGGCATCAACCGCTATAAACGCCTTATCGGTCTGGGGAAAAGTAATTCGAAAGATGGCAGACCGTTCGGTGGGTGTTAATTCAGTAGTAACATCATAATCAGCTAAATACACACTGTAATAATATGGTTTTGCAACCTCTGCTTTATGCGAAAACCAACTGGCTCTCATTTCTTGATCAAAAACTGGTTCACCAGTCATGGGCATAATCGAAAATTGACCGTAATCATTATTCCAAGGACTGGGTTGGTGCGTTTGTTTAAAACCTCTAATCTTATCAGCTGTGTAGGTATAAACCCAACCGTCGCCCATACTTCCTGTTTGTGGTGTCCAAAAATTCATGCCCCATGGCCTGGCGATTGCAGGATAAGTATTTCCATTAGACAAGTCTCTTTTAGAAAGCGTACCAATAAGGGGGTTGACATAATCAACAGGTGAATTACTTTGTGCAAAAAGTGAAGTGAGTGAAAATACCAGACCAATTGCAATTAGCATTTTATTTAATTTCATAATTTAAAAATATCGATTCTAATTTAAATAAAGAAATAGTTTGCTAAATCAATTTAGTTTATCTTAATATTAGCATGGACTAATCAAAGAGATCGGTAAAGACACCTTCCAACACGCCTATACTGGTCAGCTGAGAAAACATGGGATCAGTGCTTATCAACAAAAAAAGGCTGTCCAAATGAACAGCCTCTATATACCTAACAAATTGATAGCGGGTTAAAAAACTTTATTTTACTGCGTCAATAACTGCTTTAAAAGCATCTGGATTATTTAAAGCTAAGTCAGCCAAAACCTTACGGTTTAGACCTATATTCTTAGTATTTAATTTACCAATCAATTGAGAATAAGAAATTCCATATTGACGAGCTCCAGCGTTAATACGTTGGATCCATAAAGCTCTAAACTCGCGTTTTTTGGTTTTACGGTCACGGTAAGCATACTGTAAACCTTTTTCAATTGTGTTTTTAGCAATAGTGTAAACTTTGCTACGAGATCCATAATAGCCTTTAGCTAATTTAAGGATTCTTTTACGTCTTCTTCTAGAAGCGACTGCGTTAACCGAACGTGGCATAATCTTAAAAATTTAGTTTGGTATGAGGTGTTACGTTTTGCAGTAATCTTACTACCCAATACCCGGTTAAAAATATTATTATTAAAAAAAATTGTTATAAAACTTATTTACCGATAGCAAGCATACGCTTAACGTTGCCTGTATCACCATCAGAAACATAACTTGTTGTTGTTAAATTACGTTTTTGTTTGGTAGTTTTCTTAGTCAAAATGTGGCTTTTATAAGCACTTTTTCTTGCTATTTTACCTGTTCCAGTCAATTTAAAGCGTTTTTTCGCGCTGGAATTGGTTTTCATCTTTGGCATAATACTATAAATTTTATATCAATCTGTTAGATACTACTTATTTTTTTACACTTGTTTTTGGCGCTAAGGTTAAAAACATACGTTTTCCTTCTAATTTAGGAAGTAGTTCTACCTTACCATATTCTTCCAAAGCTTGTGCAAAGCGCAATAACAAAATTTCACCTTGTTCTTTGAAAACAATAGCACGCCCCTTAAAGTGTACATAGGCACGTACTTTTTCACCCGATTCTAAAAATCGCATGGCATGTTTTAATTTAAATTCGAAATCATGCTCATTGGTATTAGGACCAAAACGGATTTCTTTGATAACCGTCTGCTTTGCATTCGCTTTAATTTCTTTTTGTTTTTTCTTTTGTTCGTAAACGAATTTACTGTAATCGATAATTTTACAAACAGGAGGCGTCGCATTTGGTGAAATCTCTACCAAATCCAATTCCAATTCATCAGCAAGTTGTAAAGCTTGTCTAGTCGAAAAAACTCCTTGTTCTATATTATCCCCAACTAAACGAACTTCTGGAACACGAATATGTTCATTTATACGATGTTCTGGTTCTTTCTTTCTAATTGGGCCTCTATTGCCGAAATGGTTACTTTTTGCCAAATGTTTTTATAATTAAACAGTTATTTCTTTTATTAATAATTCTTTAAATTCTTCTGAGCTCATAGACCCTAAGTCTACTCCACCATGTTTACGTACAGAAAGTGTTGCACTCTCCATCTCTTTTTCCCCTACAATAACCATGTAAGGCAATTTCTTGATCTCTGCATCGCGAATTTTACGACCGACTTTCTCATCACGCAAATCAATCAGACCGCGAATATCGGAATTATTTAGCGATTCTAAAAGTTTTTGCGCATATTCTTCATATTTTTCTGACACTGGCAAGACGATAAATTGCTCAGGTGCAAGCCATAAGGGAAATTGTCCACCGCAGTGCTCGATTAAGACTGCAACAAAACGTTCCATCGATCCAAATGGAGCTCTGTGAATCATCACCGGCCGATGTTTCTGATTGTCACTACCGGTATATTCCAATTCAAATCTTTCTGGTAAATTATAATCTACCTGTATTGTACCTAACTGCCATTTTCTGCCCAAAGCATCTTTGACCATAAAATCTAACTTAGGACCGTAAAATGCTGCCTCCCCATATTCAATGACGGTCGGCAAACCCTTTTCCTGTGAAGATTCAATAATCGCGGCTTCTGCTAATGCCCAGTTTTCATCTGACCCAATATATTTTGTTTTATTATCCGGGTCACGCAACGAAATTTGCGCAGTAAAATCTTCGAAACCTAATGCTTTAAAAACATACAGGACAAGATCAATTACTTTTTTAAATTCTTCTTTAACCTGATCAGGACGGCAAAATAAATGCGCATCATCCTGTGTGAATCCTCTTACCCTAGTTAAACCATGTAATTCACCTGATTGCTCATACCGATAAACGGTACCAAATTCAGCATATCTTACCGGTAGTTCTTTATAAGAACGTGGCTTGGTTTTATAAATTTCACAATGATGGGGACAATTCATGGGTTTCAACAAGAACTCTTCTCCTTCAACAGGTGTGTTGATCGGTTGAAAAGAATCTGCTCCATATTTCTCATAATGTCCCGAGGTAATATATAGCTGTTTGTGTCCAATATGTGGCGTAATCACAGGTTCATACCCTGCCTTAACCTGCGCCTTTTGTAGAAAATCCTGAAGCTTTTGCCTTAAAGCAGTACCCTTTGGTAACCATAAAGGCAAACCCATGCCCACTTTTTCCGAGAAAGCAAATAATTCAAGCTCTTTACCTAATTTGCGGTGATCTCTTTTTTTAGCCTCTTCAAGAAAATGCAAGTACTCCGTTAATTCAGACGCTTTCGTAAAAGTAACACCATATATACGGGTTAATTGCTTGCGCGTTTCATCACCTCGCCAATATGCGCCTGCGACATTTGTTAATTTAACCGCCTTAATAACGCCCGTATTGGGAATATGTGGACCGCGACATAAATCGGTAAAATTCCCTTGCGTATAAAACGTGATTTTCCCGTCTTCCAAATCTTTAATCAGGTCTAACTTATATTCATCGCCTTTATTTTCGAAATAAGACAACGCATCCTGTTTAGAAACCGATTTACGCTGGAATGCTTCCTTTTGTTTGGCCAAGGAGATCATTTTATCTTCAATAGCTTTAAATTCATCGGAAGAAAATTCACGGTCACCAAAATCTACATCGTAATAGAATCCCGTTTCAATGGCAGGACCGATACCAAACTTTATCCCTGGATAGAGTGCCTCTAAGGCTTCCGCTAATAAGTGAGCTGATGAATGCCAAAAAGTAGACTTCCCTTTATCATCTTTCCAGGTTAATAAATTAACCAGGGCATCTGACTCAAGGGGACGGAATGCATCCCAGATTTCTCCATTTACTTCTGCAGCTAACACATTTCTAGCTAATCCTTCCGAAATAGATCGAGCCACATCCAATGATGTTGACCCATTTTCATACTGACGAACAGAGCCGTCAGGCAATGTAATGTTAATCATTTACAACTATGATTTAATGGTTGTGAAATTTAAAAGTCCCGGTCAATGTTTACAATTACATTGATTAAAATCCGGACTTGTTAGTATATTAATTTATGCACAAAAATAGGGAATATTTTATGCTAAACAAAGGGGACATTTCAGTTAATCTTTCCCAAAACCAGTGGAAATTATTTCAACAATATTAACTGTGATTTATGTCGAGCAGTCAACCAATGTTTTACTTGAGGTTGTATATGCTGATAATCTCCTGCTTGTAGCGTTATGGATTGCTCATTTTGATCCTCATAAATAACCTCACCACTAATACAAAGAAGCAAAGCTGAGGTTTTAGTGATATGCTCCTTTAAGATCGCATTTTCTTGTAGCTTAATTACTGAACTTGTGCCCAGGGACCCCTCAAAGAATTTCACAGCAGACACTTCTTTTTCATCGGAAAACAAATCGTCTATATTCATAATTTATTAGCTTATCGTTGCTTTTTAAAGATACGACAAAAATCACAAGTGTTGACCGTATATAAAAGTCATAGCTAGGCCATTTTTATTACAACGTACTAGCTAGCATTCCGCTAAGCAGTAACAGCTTCCACAAATTGGGTGGTTTAGGCAGCTGATTTCCTTTTTGCCAAAAAGAAACCAAAAAATTGAACATCTTTTTGCTACTTTTGCACTTTATAATACAAACAATATGTCAAATCAAGTTCCAGAAGACGGCACTTTACTTCCCTTAATGGAAGAATTTTACACGATTCAGGGCGAAGGCTATCACACAGGTAAAGCTGCCTATTTTATTCGGCTTGGTGGCTGTGATGTAGGTTGTCACTGGTGTGATGTTAAAGAAAGTTGGAATGCTGATATACACCCTTTAACTTCAGCAGATACGATTGTTGAAAATGCAAAAAAGCATCCTGCAAAAACGGTCGTGATTACAGGTGGCGAACCCCTAATTTATAATCTTTCCTATTTGACCCAAAAGTTAAAACAGGCAGGAATACAGGTTTTTTTAGAAACCTCTGGAGCCTACCCTTTGACAGGGTACTGGGATTGGATTTGTTTATCACCCAAGAAATTCAAAGGACCTCGGGAAGATGTTTTAAGTGCTGCAGGAGAATTAAAAGTTATTGTCTTTAATCAAAGTGATTTTCAATGGGCCCAAGAACATGCCAAATTTGTGGGATCCAATTGCAAGCTATATTTACAACCGGAGTGGTCAAAAGCAGCTGAAATGACCCCGTTGATAATCGAATTTGTAAAGAATAACCCACGCTGGGAAATTTCTTTGCAAACGCATAAATTTTTGAACATTCCTTAATCAATCGCAAAGAAAAGGCTTAGTTGTAAAACCAAGCCTCTAATTCTTTATAGTGCGGACTCTTTATAAGTGCACTATTTTTCCTGTCTTTACAGATTCGTCACAAGAAATCGCAATTTTCAAGCTATTTACGGCATCTTGAATCGACTTCTGAAGATCTAGGTCTTCTAAAATGGAAGTCAAAAAGAAACGTTGTTCGCGATTACATAGCTCTTGATGATCAGGTTCATCCTTTAAATCGATCCACTGATCCGCTTTAGTGAAGGCGTTTGACTGGTCGATGTCAGCATAATGTACTTTTAATGATTCAGTTTTAGTATGAGATTCAACGGAATCAGATTTTCCAGCTTTAGCCGCATCATTTGCAATAATAGAAACACAACCTTTGGGGCCAATTACATCTTTGATAAAAAAAGCGGTTTCACTAATCATAGGTCCCCACGCCGCTTCATACCACCCTACGCTTCCGTCATCAAAACGAATTTGGAGTTGTCCATAATTATAATTGTCTTGCGGAATATCGGGTGTTAACCGTGCACCTATGGCCGAAACAGAAATAGGTTTTGCATTCGTCATTTGACACATGACATCAATATAATGAACCCCACAATCTACAATGGGACTCAAACTGTTCATAATATTACGATGAACATCCCACATATATCCATGACTTTGCTGATTAAGGTTCATCCGCATCACCAACGGATAACCAAGGGTTCTACCCACCTCAATAAATTTAATCCAAGAAGGATGATGTCTCAGGATGTAGCCGACCACTAATTTCTTATCTGCCTGTGTAGCTGCCTGAACAACCCTTTGGGCACCCAAAACCGTATCCGCTAAGGGTTTTTCAATAAACACGTGCGCCCCAGCCTGAAAGGCTTGAATAGCGTATAACTCATGTGTATCTGGATATGTAGAAATACACACCGCATCAGGTTTGCTTGTTGCAAGGGCCAGATCATAGTTGTCAAATAACGGGTAATTAGCGCCTAAGGCGGCATTTAGTTTTTCCTTACTTTGACCGCGTGAAACTAGACCAACGATTTCAAATTCCGGCATATCGTGGTATGCCTGTGCATGAGAAGCTCCCATGTTTCCACACCCTACCACTAAAATCTTTATTTTTTGACTCATGTATAAATTTATATAACAATTAGGCTCCTAAACCGGGTCTTGGAATTAAAGCTTTATCCCCTTCCATTTCCCAGTTATATGCTGATGAATCCGGTCCAAGGGTTTTCGTGGAGTTCTGAATCTCCTCTAAGCTGATAACCTTACCCGTATAGGCAGCCTCTCTTGCCCAAATACCCAGCAAGGTGGAATCAGCCATGGCCTCGCCATCATTGATAACTTGGTTACTTCGAATGGCAGCAAAGAGTTCATCATGCTCAGTTTGATACATATTATCCATCTTGCCCGTATATTTCCATGGATTTTCTCCATTAATTTGGTAGCTACTAAGTAAACTCGCGTTAAAATTACCTTTGGTGCCGATCGCCTCCACAGTATTACGCGGTTGCGTACCGTTTTGTTGGCGTCCAAAATGAAAACCTTTTACACCATCTCCATAATCAAATTCATTAGCAAAATGATCAAATACGTTTCCGTATTTATCCCAAGGCTTACTCTGCCTACCACCTGTACCTGAAACGGTTTTAGGAAGTCCTCGATTCAACATCCAGTGCATAAAATCTATACTATGAACCGTCTGTTCAACGATGATATCACCCGAATATCGTTGGTAAAAAAACCAATTATATAACTGATACGTTAAATCAGTCCAATCTGCTTGTCTTGGTTTTTCTGTTAATTCCCCTCCTAAGCGAAAGGTACTAATCGCATAAATATCACCTATTGCTCCACCATGAATTAATTTCGCTAATTCTCTATTAGGAAGTGCATAACGGAAGCAAAATCCAGAAACGACGTTTAATTTCTTTTCTTTGGCCAGTTGAACCGCTTGGCGAACTTTATGTACCCCAGGCACATCAACAGCCATTGGTTTTTCACAAAAAATATGTTTCCCCTTTTTAACCGCTTCCTGTAAATGATCCGGTCTAAAGGAAGGTGGAGTTGTCAATAATACGACATCCACGTCTGAGTCGATTAGATTTTTATAAGCATCAAAGCCAATGTATTTTCTATTTTCAGGAACATTGACCCTGCCTTTGTGAGCCTCGGACAAAGAGGCTAAAGCGGTTTCAAGTTGCGCAGGAAAAATATCAGCTAATGCAACAATTTCCACATCTGGATCGGCCGTTAAGGCTTGGAATGCTGCACCTGTCCCCCTCCCGCCACATCCAATTAATCCAACTTTAATTTTTTTCTTTAAATTAAGGCCAGAATTTGGGATATCTAGGGTTGTGGCACCAAGGATGATACCACCATTTTTAATAAAATTTCTACGGTCCATTGTTTAAAATTTTGAACGATTAGATTGACTTTGAAAAGTCAAATTAGGAATATTTAAATAAATAATCGATAGAATTACATATTTTCACACCAAAATAACAATTATTACAAGTTTATGCAAATTACAGCTTCTGAAAATTTACCGTTAATCAGCAACACCACAGTCGTTCTAGGGTTGTTAATGGCTATATTAGGGTTGGTTTTCTACACCTCAAATTTATCAAATAAATATCTTAAAGGATTCTACAATATTATTCCACCATTATTGCTTTGTTATTTTTTACCTGGTTTATTAAATTCATTTAATATTATAGACGGAGAAAATTCACCACTAACCAGTATTGGAAGTCGTTATTTTCTTCCTGCCTGTTTAATTATGTTTGTTTTGAGTTTAGATCTTAAACAAATGTGGGCTTTGCGAAAAAGAGCAGGATTGATGTTTATTACCGGAACCATCGGTATCGTACTGGGTGGACCGCTAGCCGTATATTGCACGTCAATTTTCGCCCCCGAAGTTGTTTCTGGGGCTGGTCCTGATGCTGTGTGGCGAGGATTAGGCTCCCTGGCTGGTTCCTGGATTGGCGGAAGTGCCAACCAAGTCGCCTTAAAGGAAATTCTCCAACCCTCCCCTAATTTATTCTCTTCTATCATCGCTGTAGACGTTTTTGTCGCCTACATCTGGATGGCCTTTTTATTATATGGAGCTAGCAAATCAAAGCAATTCGATAAGTTTTTCAAGGCAGATTCCACAGATGTCGATCAGTTAAAAATCGAAATGGATGAAAAAACAAAAGCCAACAGCAGAATACCTGAAACCAAAGATTTTATGCTGATGATCGCTTTGGCGTTTGGTGGAACAGGACTAGCTACATTATTGGCAGAACCACTTGCGGTCTTTATGTCAACGCACTACCCTGAAACTGAAAAATTATCATTGACCAATAGCTTTTTCTGGATTGTATTATTTGCCACTATTTTTGGTATCCTGCTTTCCTTTACCCCACTGAAAAAACTGGAATATGCTGGAGCCTCTAAAATCGGCACCGTGATGTTGTATGTTTTAATTACAACGATTGGTATGCAAATGAATATATTAGCGATTTTAGACAACCCCGGTTTGTTTATAGTAGGGATCATTTGGTTATCCTTCCATGCTATTTTGTTGTTCATTGTTGGAAAAATATTTAAGATTCCTTTCTTTTACTTTGCAGTAGGAAGTATGGCTAATGTTGGCGGAGTTGCCTCCGCTTCTGTTACCTCAGCTGCATTCCATCCATCTTTAATATCTGTGGGGGTTATATTGGCCGTCTTCAGTTATGCAATTGGAACTTATGCCGGTTGGTTAACGGCAATTTTGATGTCAATGGTATCACCTTAAAAACGAAAATCAACAGAATAGGCTGCAAAAAAAACAGCACATTTCAAAAAAATGTACGGCGCAATCACCTACAAATTAGCCTGTTTTATTTTTTTCACCATCGGTATGTCTGGGCCTATTTTTAACTCGTTTGTTACTATATCAATAATTACAAAGCGATATTGACTATATTTTCCTTAATTTAGAACTAGTTAAAGGAAAGCAATATGCAACAGAATATCTTTTTTAAAGGCCAGGTCTTATGGGCGCAAATTGATGGTAATATGCACCTGCGCCATTCTGCCTACGCGGACTTTTGTGCACAAGCCAGAAGCAACATGTTAAATACCATAGGGCTATCCCTGAATGAATTCAATAAAAGGAAAATAGGCCCTATCCTATTCCGAGAAGAGTTAAACTACCTGCGAGAAATCAGACTGGACGAAATTATAGCAGTAAGTACGGTGATCACCAAATATAATTCCTTGAATTCCCGCTTTTCTTTTCGTCATGAGATTTTCAAGGAAAACGAGGTACGTGCCGCGGTTATTGACGTGGATGGCGCATGGATGAATTTAGTTGAACGAAAGTTAACAATCGTTCCAGCAGACTGGAAAGCGTTGATCGAAAAGATCCCAAAATCGGATGATTATATCGAGATCAACACCTAAAATTCTCAAGGTTTATTCCTTACCTTTGAAGTATGTTATATATCGTGCCCACACCCATCGGAAATTTAGAAGATATCACCTTACGAGCGATTAATGTGCTAAAAAAAGTCGATATTATTCTGGCAGAAGATACACGGACCAGCGCACCTCTACTCAAGCATTATGGCATTGAGAAAAAAGTTTTTGCGCATCACCAACATAATGAACACAAAGCCGTTCAGGAGATCATCAGATTTTTAAAGGAAGGAAAAGAAATTGCTTTGATTTCAGATGCTGGTACACCCGCCATTTCGGATCCGGGTTTTTTACTAGTACGTGAAAGTATTAAGGAGGGAATTCCTGTACAATGCTTACCAGGTGCGACCGCCTTCGTTCCTGCTTTAGTAAATTCAGGGTTGCCTAATGATCGGTTTTGTTTTGAAGGATTTCTACCCGTAAAAAAAGGCAGACAAACCAGGCTCCAATTTCTAGCCGAGGAAAAACGGACGATGATATTCTACGAATCACCACATCGGATTTTAAAAACCATCGATGAGTTCATTGGTATCTTTGGTGCAGAACGCCAAGCTAGTATTTCCAGGGAATTAAGTAAACTTTATGAAGAGAATGTTCGGGGAAGTCTTCAAGAGCTAAAGGAACACTTCGAGAATAACCCTGTAAAAGGAGAATTTGTGTTTTGTGTATCCGGGCTTGGATAGGCATTTTTAAATTAATGACAATAAAACATGGCAATTATGACACTTTATCAAATCGAAAAATTTATACAGGACGGTCAAGATCCCAAGGTCGTGGAACGAATTCACACCAAAATCTTAGATATGCTGACCCCTTCCGAATTAATTACATATACGGCACTACAAAAAAAACCAGCGGTTACCTTGTTGCCTGATAGTATTACCTTAAGTAATAAACGTTTATTTCTCTGTGAATTTACCAAACTTGGATTAGCTACAAATTTCGAAATCTTTACTTGGCAGGACATTAAAGACATCGCTTTTAAAGAAGAAATATTCGGATCCAAAGTTACCGTCATTCCTTTCACTGGCGAGAACTTAACGATTGACTACATTCCAAAAGTACAGGCAAGACGCTTATACCAAATTATTAAAGATGCCCTTGAGAACTTACAGAAAAAAGATTCCAAAGAACCGCAGAGCAAAATTATCATCCAAAATAATCCAGCAGTGCAGCCCCCAAGTACTACAATAAAAACACCGGAACTTGAACAAAAAAAATCAGATCAATCATCGGTTAGTGAACAACTTGATAAGCCATTTGTAAAAAAACCAGAATCAGCTTCGTTAGCAAATGCAGGTATTCCCGCGGCAGCAGAAGATGAAATAACATCAAAATTAATAAAGCTTAAAAATCTATATGACAAACAACTCATCACCCAAGCGGAGTATGAAACTAAAAAAACAGAAATTTTAAGCAGTTTATAAAAATGAGGAATAATTATTTATTAGCTCTTTTAAGTTCTTTCATACTGTGGTTTGCCTGGCCACCGATTCCTTATACAAGCTTCCTATTATTCATTGGATTTGTGCCCTTATTGGTCGCCATTGAAAATGTCATCCGCTCGGATTACAAAAAGAAAGGAAAGAAAATTTTTGCCTTGGCATTCCTAAGCTGCTTTGTATGGAATACAGCATCTATTTACTGGGTGTATAATGCGATGCATGCATACTTAGATGCGTTCACTTCATTGCTAATCGCGATGATACCGTTTGCATTGGCCCCATTATTAATGGCCATAACTTTCCGGCTATATTATCAGATGCGTAAACAAAATAATATCCTTTTAAGCTTTATGGGATTAATTTCCTTCTGGATAGGTTACGAATATTTGCACCAAAGTTGGGAACTTTCCTTTCCCTGGATGACCCTAGGCAATGGGTTTGCTGGCTTTCACCAAATCATCCAGTGGTACAGTATTACCGGCGTGTATGGTGGAACCTTATGGATCTGGATAGCGAACTGTATGGCATTTTTACTCTATTGGCAAATCAACCAAAAGCTACAGGTATACGCCAACAAGCGATTATCGATAAGCCTGGCGGCGGTGATTATCATTCCAGCACTAATTTCGCTGATTTGGTACAGTAAATACGAGGAGCATGTGAATCCCTCAGAAATAGTTACCGTGCAGCCCAATATTGATCCTTTTGCCAAATGGGGATCTATTTCTCCAAAAGCGCAACTGGATATCTTAATTAATTTATCGCAAAAAGTCGCAAAGTTAAATACCGAATTTTTCATCTGGCCAGAGACTGCCATCTCGGATTCCAAAGGAATCAATGAAGAAGAATTTCGGACCTATGCACAATATAATCAAGTCATCGATTTTTTACAACCTTACCACAACGGAAACGTTCTATCAGGAATAGAGAGCTATGGTATTTATGCAGATCAGAAAACCGCAACAGCCAAACCCGTAGGCAATTTATTTTACGACAGCTTTAATGCTGCTGTACTGGTGGATGGTAGTAGTAAACTACAGTTTTATCACAAATCCAAATTAGTCCCTGGGGCCGAGAAAATGCCCTTCGGAAAAATATTGACGCTTCTCACCCCATTATTCGCTCATTTTGGCGGATCAACAGGTGGATATGGAAGCCAAGCCGAGCCCAGTGTTTTTTATTCAGCCAGTGGTATCGGAGCTGCCCCGGTTATCTGTTATGAATCCATATGGGGAAATTATGTGGCAGAGTACATTCAAAAAGGTGCTCAATTTATTGCCGTGATCACCAATGATGGTTGGTGGGGAAATACATCCGGAAAAGATCAGCACCTGCAATATGCTAAATTAAGAGCCATCGAGAATCGGCGTTGGGTTGTACGATCAGCCAATACAGGTATCTCAGCTTTTATTAATCAACGTGGCGATATCGTTCAGAAAAGTTCTTGGTGGACCCCCACTGCGCTATCGCAAGAAATAAATCTGAACGAAGAACTTACTTTCTATACAAAATACAGTGATTTTATAGTCTATTTTTCATTTCTAACTAGTTTATTATCAATTTGTTTATTGATTGTTAGAAAAAATAAATTAACTAAAAATTCTCCTATCGTTTAATTATATTTGCGCCCATGCAAGTTTATTTTGATAATGCCGCTACCACGTCCATAGACGATGATGTTATTCAGGACATGGTAAAGATATTGAAGGAAAATTTTGGCAATCCTTCCTCCATTCATGCTCATGGTCGCGAAATGAAGACTATCGTTGAAAAAGCAAGAAGAACTGTAGCCAAGTTATTAAATGCCTCACCCTCGGAGATTTTTTTCACCTCCGGTGGAACTGAAGCAGATAATATGGCTATTGTAAGGGGTATTGAAGCGTACCAAATCACACACGCCATTACCTCACCCTTAGAACATCATGCCGTGTTGCATACTTTAGAAGCATTACATCAGGCTGGAAAAATACATTTAGATCTTTTAAAGGTGGATGCAAATGGAAATTTGGATCTTAGTCAACTAGAAGAATTACTGCAAGTCAATCCAAAAACATTTGTATCGTTAATGCATGCGAACAATGAGCTTGGAAACCTCCTTGATATCCACAAAGTGAGTGAACTTTGTCAAACCTATGGCGCTATATTCCATTCGGACACCGTACAAACTATGGGGCATTATCCACATGATCTATCTGCCTTAAAAATTGATTTTTTAACCGGTGCTGCCCATAAATTTCATGGACCTAAAGGTGTAGGCTTTCTATATATTAATGCGCGCAATAAAATTAAACCATTAATATATGGTGGTGCTCAAGAACGGAATATGCGTGGGGGGACAGAAAACGTTTACGGTATCGTAGGATTAGCCAAAGCGCTGGAAAAAGCATATGAAGAAATGCAAGAACACCAAACCTACATCCAATCCTTAAAAGATTACATGAAGGAACAATTGATTTTGCACATACCTGAGGTAAAATTTAATGGCGAAATGGAACCAGCGAAAGCACTTTACACCGTGTTGAATGTATCGCTACCCTGCACACATATGGGCGATATGTTATTGTTTAATTTGGATATTAAAGGTATTTCGGCCTCCGGTGGAAGTGCTTGTAGTTCAGGATCAGACATTGGGTCACATGTATTAAAAGCAATTGCGGCAGATGCTAACAGACCGTCGGTCAGGTTCTCTTTCAGTAAATATAATACCAAACAAGAAGTAGATTACGTGGTGGCTAGTGTCAAAGAAATTTGCAATCATCAGTAAACACATATACCTTATCAAGCAAATAGGTCGGAAAAATTCCGACCTATTTGTTTTCTACAGACTTATTATTAACATTTAATCCTGTTGATTTATTTTCATCAAAACATATTTCTCGGCTAAATCACCCTTAATTTCTTTTCCTGAGAGATCTAACTGATTCAACTGATTATTACTTATTTTAAAATTATAGTCAATATTCTCCAAGCTTAGTATATCCTTATCTATAACCCACTTGCCTTTATGTTCGAAAACTTCATCACTTTTACCCACATAAATATAACGTAAGTGAAAGTTTTTATTGTTATCAATACTCAGCATCGTTGATATATTGGTACAATCGGCGCAAGGCAAATTACCTTCGTAGGTCCCTATTACAGAAAATCCTTTAAGTGCATTATCTTCAGCTGACACTAATTTATTCACGTTTGTTTTGTTGTTAATACAACTAAAAACAAAAACGAGCATAAGTAGCGAAAAAAAAGACAACAACAGGGTTTTCATAAAAAAAGAATATCTAATAGAAAGACAAAAAAGATACCATAATTTTATTTTTATGAAAATTTAACATTATTCATCCTCATCTAGCAACCCGCTAGCCATCATATAAGCAGTTTTTAATTCCCCCAAAGCATGATAATTTCGTTTTCTTTGAGCCAGCTCCATGCCTTGCTTATAAATGCTAAGTGCTGAGTCTTTATTTCCTTGTTCTTCTAAGAATTTGCCAAAATGGTAATAGGTTCCCATGTATTCTGAATAATTGGCGATGAGATCTTCAAAACCAATTTGTGCCTGCTTGTGATCACCTAGCTTTAGGTATTCCATGGTTAGGGCATATTTTAAAAAGGGGTCATTTGGGCTTTCATTTAAGAAATCTTTCAGCTGATTTAATCTCGTTTCCATAAACAAAAGTAAAAAATAAAATCCCTTCTAAACAATCTGTTTAAAAAGGTAAATTTACTATGCACGCATAGAAATGACAAAACCATGACCCTCTCTCCGTCTTTAAGGATATTTACATATTTCTTAATATAATGCAATAAAAACACAGTAAAAATAAGACTATATTAAAAATATACCTCTAAAAACAACAAATATATAATTATACAACTGATCTCGTGGAACCTGAGCAAGGAGTAAGTGCCTTTGAAATTCTTTATAAAAAATGTAGGTTTGTGTAAAACGCTAGAATTATGAGAATATTAGTCTGTATAAGTAGTGTCCCTGATACTACTTCAAAAATAACGTTCAATAATGATCATACGGAACTCAACTCCAATGGCCTGCAGTATATAATAAACCCCTATGATGAAATAGCATTAACCAGAGCTATTGAGCTTACTCAGGGAGGAAATGGAGCAGTCACCGTAATTCATGTCGGCAAAGAAACTTCAGATCCAATTATACGTAAGGCACTAGCTTTCGGAGCAGATGATGCAGTACGCATCGATGCACATGCACGGGACGCATGGTTTGTGGCTCATCAAATTGCATCTTATATAAAGGATAATTCATTTGATTTGATTTTGACCGGCCGCGAATCGATCGATTATAATGGTGCGCAAGTAGCGGCATTGCTCGGTGAATTACTAAACATGCCGTCTGTGTCCATTGCAAAAAAAATTGAAATAAATGATAATCAAGCAAATATAGACCGTGAAATAGAGGGTGGAAAAGAAACCTTAACAGCATCTCTTCCGGTAGTGGTAGGAACAGCTGAGGGAGTTGCAGAACCGATGATTCCAAATTTAAGAGGGATTATGGGGGCAAGAACAAAACCACTACAAGTGATAGCGCCCATTGAGGTGAGCGAACTGGCTACTATTAACAACTACGAATCTCCACAGGCGCGTGGAACTGTCAAATTAGTAGAACAAGTTGACCAATTGGTCGATTTATTACACACCCAAGCAAAGGTTATTTAATCATACTTAAGCAAAAAAACCATGGCTATTTTAGTTTATATCGAAAATACAGAAGGAAAGTTAAAAAAATCAGCCTTTGAACTCTCCAGTTACGCAAAGGCAATCGCAAACCAAACGGGTGAAACTGTTACAGCCATATCCATAGGAAATGTCGATCAAAAAGAACTTGAAAATCTTGGCAAATATGGTGTCTCGAAGATTTTAACAGTAAATCAAAATGACACCAAAGATTTTATCAATTCAGCCTATGCTTCCATTATCGCAAGTGCCGCTCAGCAGGAAAACGCTAAACTTGTTGTTTTATCGAATTCCTTTAGTGGGAAAGGCTTGGCCCCCCGTGTAGCAGCAAAGTTAGCCGCTGGATTAGCTGATGGGGCCATCAGCTTACCAACCTTTCAGGACGAGAAAATGGAAATAAAAAAATCCGCATTTTCTAACAAGGCATTTGCGAACCAAGTGATAAGTTCCGCCATTAAGGTCATTGCTTTGAACCCAAATACGTATGAGATCAAAGAAAACGTTACCGATTTTGAAATAATGGCATTCACGCCAAATATTCAAGCAACAGATTTCAATACGATCGTGAAAGAAATAGTGCGAGCAACCGATAAAGTTCCGCTGGCTGAGGCCGATATTGTTGTTTCAGCTGGTCGTGGTCTAAAAGGACCTGAGAACTGGGGAATGATAGAAGAATTGGCGGATGTCTTAGGAGCTGCTACAGCATGCTCTAAACCCGTATCCGACGCAGGTTGGAGGCCACATAGTGAACATGTGGGTCAAACCGGAATAGTGGTTAGTCCTAATTTATATATTGCCATTGGTATTTCTGGTGCCATCCAACATTTAGCTGGTGTAAGCTCCTCCAAAACCATTGTTGTGATCAACAAAGACCCAGAAGCTCCTTTCTTTAAAGTGGCAGACTTTGGCATTGTTGGCGACGCTTTCGAAATTATTCCACAACTTACACAGGCGATCAAAAATCTGAAAGATCAATAAAGATAGCTCGTAAAATGAATAGCAAAACAGTGGTCTACGTTAAAAATATGTTAGACCACTTTTTTTTTGCTGTGAATATTTAGCATCTTTGTACTTATGTTAGCATGTTATCAATGAAGAAAATCAAGTTAGACATCGTAGGTTTATCATATAGTCAAACGCAATCCGGTGCTTACGCTTTAGTATTGGGGGAAGTTGGGGGCAACAGACGATTACCGATCATCATTGGAGCGTTTGAGGCTCAATCAATTGCCGTAGAAATCGAAAAGATGACACCTAGTAGGCCTCTTACCCATGATTTATTCAAATCTTTTGCTACAACTTTCCAGATAAAAGTAGAAGAAATCCTTATTTACAACCTAGTTGATGGAATATTTTTCGCCAAATTAATCTGTTCAGATGGTACTAAAAAGTCGGAGATTGATGCACGAACTTCTGATGCAGTCGCTCTAGCGATTCGATTCGAGTGCCCCATCTTTACATATGATTTCATTATGAATAGTGCTGGAATTGTCATAGAGGGCAATGATTTTGCCTTTTTAGAAAACATTGAAAATCTAAGCAGCTATAAAGCCCAAGAAACAGACAAGGAAGATCTTGAACCTAAAAAAGTAAATAAGAAAACAACAACAGACAAACCTTCTCCTTACGCATCCTTATCATTAGACCAGCTGGAAAAAACCCTGGAAAAAGCAATTGAAAGTGAACAATACGAAACGGCTGCCAAGATAAGGGATGAAATAGAAAAGCGACAATCTTAAAAAAACCGTAAAAAAATTTCATCGCTGATATGTCTATCAAACTACGACTAACGATCATGAATTTCCTACAATTCTTTGTGTGGGGAGCTTGGTTAATTACAATTGCTAACTATTGGTTTGGGACTAAAAATTGGGATGGGACTGAATTCGGCGCCATATTTTCAACCATGGGTATTGCTTCCTTATTTATGCCTACCCTAATGGGAATTATAGCCGATCGATGGATTAATGCGGAAAAATTATATATTACCTTACACCTACTGTACGCAATTTGTTTATTCTTTCTAGCCAAGGTAGATAATCCTGATAGCTTTTTCACTGTTATGCTGTTAGCGATGATGTGTTATATGCCAACACTTGCGCTTTCCAATTCAATTGCATATACTGCTTTAAATCAAGGAAATTATGATTTAATAAAAGCCTTCCCACCCATTAGGGTTTGGGGAACAATTGGTTTTATTGCCGCTATGTGGATTACCAATTTAAGTGGTAATAAATCGACAGAAGGACAATTTTATATTGCCGCTACAGGCTCGGTTATATTGGGTATTTATTCCATTTTTAATCTTCCTAAATGTCCTCCACAACATCAATCAAAAGAAAATCAGTCAATTTCTCAATTGTTGGGTTTAGAAGCTTTTAAACTCTTCAGTAGTTTTAAGATGGCTATGTTTTTTATTTTTTCGATGTTTTTGGGTGCGGCCTTACAACTGACTAATGCCTATGGGGATGTTTTTTTAGATGAATTTAAATATTTTCCCAAATACGCTGACTCCTTTGTCGTAAAATACTCCACGATAATCATGTCTATATCCCAAATATCGGAGACCTTATTTATCCTGGCCATTCCTTTTTTCCTTAAAAAATTTGGGATCAAACAAGTCATGCTATTAGCTATGGTTGCCTGGATTCTTAGGTTTGGATTATTCGCTTATGGTGATCCTACTACCGGGCTATGGATGATTATATTATCCTGTGTAGTCTATGGTATGGCGTTTGACTTTTTCAATATTTCAGGATCATTATTTGTCGAAACCACCACTAACAATAAAATACGTTCTTCAGCACAAGGCTTATTTATGATGATGACCAATGGTTTTGGAGCAGTTTTAGGTTCCATGACATCTGGTTGGATTATAGACAAGTATTTTACCAATAGCTTTACCGACAGTACTCATCTGGCAGAATTTCTAGATTCAACCCCAGACAATCCACGTCTACAAAGCTTTATCTCTTCTAGAGGAATTGAAGTAACCGATGGCATATTTAACGAAATCATTCAATTAAAGGATTGGCGTCAAATCTGGGTTGCCTTTGCCATCTATACTCTTATTATTGCTATTTTATTTGCCTTATTATTTCGACATAAACACGAGATCCAAAAATAGGCATATATGAATTTCGCAACTATACCTTTGCCAAATGCGCTTTATCAAGGTCTTCACTAGGGGGAAACCAAGGGAGAAAGTAACTTGGTTGAACAGGGATAAAAAACATGGGATGCTCATCGCAATATTTCTTTAGAAATAACATGCCCGATCGGGAGCCAGCAACAAGGACGAGGGCTACCCCATAGCAAGCCACTATACCGTGTTAAAGCATTGTAGACTCCTTAATTGTAATGATGAATCGTGTTTTTAATTTTCGGACAATCGCACCTAGCGTTGTCTCGCATGGCTACACATCAAGAAAAAAGCTCGATATGCAATCGAGCTTTCTCAGCAAAATATATTAGCAAACAGTGTCCCTAATTAGGAGACGCTAACTTGATGCACTGGTTTAATTCGATCCAGATCTTTTTGCAGGATAATCTTCAATACGCCGTCATCGTAGCTCGCATGCACCCCTTCGGTAAGAACATCATCCTGAAGTTGAAATGCACGTTCGAAGGATGCGTTAGGTTGCTCTTGATGGATGTAGGTCGCTGCGCCATCTACTTGTTGGGCTAGACCCGATATCGTTAAAATCTGTTTATCGATGCTTATTTTAAAGTCTTCTTTGAGGCGACCGGCCGCAAAAAGTTGTAATTGATAGCTCTCATCATTTTCCATGATGTTTACGGGAACCTGCACCCTATTGTTAGATTCAGTGCTTGTTGAATTGTCGGCAAAAAAATGCTGCTGGAACTTATCGAAGTTTTGTTTAAAATTTCTTTTGCAAAATCTATTGTGGCCTTGAAAATCGGCCTTGGAATAATTATCTCTATTGAACATGTTTTTTATATTTTAATGGATTAATAAATAGGAACGATTGTTTTCTTGCTTGCTTGAAATGCTTGTTGTATCGGAACGATCGCATGCTGTTGGTGACTATATACGGTGGCAAACATAGGATAAGGACTTATTGCACCACGGTCACGGGAAGCTAGCAGCTTTCTCTTTTTTATTTTTGCCGCAACAAGCGCGTATATACCGATGGCTACGGTAGCCAAAAGCACCAATTTAAAGAGGGTGCCGATAATTAGGGTAACTATACCTAGCAAAACCGTTAAGGCAAGGAGCCGGGTTAATATGAATCGAAATTTATTTTTCATGTCTTGTGTTTTTTTAATGTATATATAATAAAAAGGCCTTTGATTATGTAGACGAACGAATGGATCTAAATACTTTAAATTTTATGTTTTTTTTAAAAACTGGAAACTTGGGAGCTTGGTCTGTCCATTGCTGAAAGATCAGCAGTCAAGGCAATATTTGCATCTATAAATGGAAAGTAAATGAAAGCTACTGAACCTTTCTATCCCAACGTACCTAATAAATAACTGAGTCCGGTTATTAGGTGGAATGCATGTACACGTGTTGTGCTGGGCAAAGGGCGATTGCCTCATACTGAAAAGTGTGGCAATAATTTTTACGGCTGTTTGTTCATCAAGATGCTTAATTGCAGCTTGCGATCAAGAGGCCGTTTGTCCTGCTTGACTGTACCGTCGTTTTTAATTCGCAGCGCTGCTATCAGGTACTTCACTAGGGGATAAACGAGCAAACACACAAAGTTGAGCTGTAGCTACTAAATAGTGTTATATGATGCTTTCATAAAGTGTAGAACTTTGATTTGTATTGCAACCTCATCAAGTAACTTAGGCCTTATATGTAGTTAGTACCCATCAGAAGGAGAATTTGCCTAGCGCTTCATTCGGATTCCACCTAGCGATGGACACCCGTGCCTTAGATTAACCTGTACAACAGTCATAACACGTGAGGACTTTACACCCTAGTGTAATCGTCCATGCTGGACGCATAAAAATAAGGGGCTGTATCAAAAATAAACGATACAGCCCTTTCTATTTGTGATTTTTTTTGGATGAAAATCCATTTCTTCAAGCTCTAAAAGATATTCTTTGAAAATTGGTCAATTTTAGCC
>Ga0233365_1000043_pt1 | contig 87118 bp, 65 predicted proteins | sample ElkDunMinimDraft_27_FD_191535 | JGI IMG/M metagenome (GOLD analysis project Ga0233365, IMG submission 191535) | Fecal eukaryotic communites from dung pellets of Tule Elk in California, USA - Elk Dung C36 | ecosystem: Host-associated > Mammals > Digestive system > Large intestine > Fecal | place...
AAGGAATCCCAGACACGACCAACCACCCACCCCGAACGGGACAGACAACCAGCCATGCCACAGGAACAAAAAATTTGGCATTGACTAACAAGCACACTGTTGAGTTCTCAAACAACCGACACACACCGCCTCCGACCTCTTGCAGAGGCCCTTGCGCGGGGCGTTTCCTTCGTTCCGAAGCCTACCAGACCCGAACTTTCCGTCCGGACCGGTCGAAACCGGAGAGCCGTGCAGAAAAGTACCTGATCCAGAAGCCCCCACCCGCACGACGGCGCAGCACTGTGCACCGAAGTTCTGGTGGGAGTTCCGCCCGGGGGACCAGCCACTTCGCATCCGCTCCGAGGAGCCGTGCCGTGGTGTCTGTTCCTCCCTGCCGGGCGACCTCGAGAACATTACGGGGTCCGGCGGCGACGGGTCAACTCCGCTCAGGGTGACCCGGCTCACCGTGCTCAGCCCATCAGGCCGCGCCGTGCTCGTGCTCGTGCTCGTGCTCGTGCCCACCCCAACCCCAACCCAAACCCCAACCCCACGCCCACGCCCACGCCCACACCCACACCCACGCGACGCCCGTCGCACGACCCGGTCGTCACACGACGCCGTCCGACGCCTGCCGCTCACCCACCGCGCCCACCGCGCCCACCGCGCCCGCCGCCCGCACGGCCAGCTGCGCGACGGCGTCGCGCAGCTCTGCGGGGCCGACGACCCGGAAGGGGGCGTCGAAGATCGCGAACCACGCGGCGAGCCCGCCCCACGACCACGATCCCGCGGTCAGCCGGCAGCGCCCGTCCGCCACGGGCTCGAGGAGCGCCCCGTCGCCGACCCACGGGGCGATCGTGGCGGCGTCCACCTCGAGCTCGGCCGTGCCGTGCACGGGGAACGACGGGCGCGTGAAGCGCTCGGCGACGAAGGTCGCGACGTCGACCGCCGGCAGCTCGCGCCGCTCGAACCGCGGCCCGGTCCCGTCGCGCGGAGTCATCCGGTCGGCGCGGAACGTGCGCCAGTCCGCCCGGTCGAGGTCCCACGCGACGAGGTACCAGCGCCCGCCCCACGTCACCAGGTGGTGCGGCTCGACGCGCCGCGGCGGGCGGAAGCCTGCTGCCTCCGGCTCTCCGGGGGGCCTGAGCACCTCGCCCGAGCCGCCGTCGTAGTCGAACCGCAGGACGCGCTGCTCCCGCGTCGCCGTCCCGAGGGCGAGGAGCACCTCCGCGCGCACCGGCGGCCGTACCGCGTCGCGGCGCCCGGGGACCGCGGTGACCTCGAGCGCGTCGATCCGGGTGCGCAGCCGTGCGGGCATGACCTGCCGGATGGTCGCGAGGGCGCGGGACGCGGCGTCCTCGACGCCGGGCAGCACGCCCGTCCGGAGCGCGATCGCGACGGCGACCGCCTGCTCGTCGTCGAACAGCAGCGGGGGCAGGTCGGCGCCGGCGTCGAGCCGGTACCCACCGTCGGGTCCCTTCGTCGCACGCACGGGGTAGCCGAGCCCGCGCAGCCGGTCGACGTCCCGGCGCACGGTGCGCGGGCTCACGTCGAGGCGGTCCGCGAGCGCCGCACCCGGCCAGTCGCGGCGGGCCTGGAGCAGCGAGAGCAGCCTGAGGAGTCGTCCGGAGGTCTCGAGCATGCGTCCAGGGTGCCACGGCATAGAGGACTGAACCTGACCTCTACTGCTGCCAGCCTGGGTCTCGACACCGCACCTCAGGAGGGCACCCGTGATCCGGACCAGAGCACTGACCAAGGACTTCGCCGTCGGCCGCGACGCGAGCCGCACCGTGCACGCCGTGCGCGGCATCGACCTCGACGTCGCCCCCGGCGAGCTCGTCGCCGTCCTCGGCCCCAACGGGGCCGGCAAGACGACCACGCTCCGCATGCTCACCACGCTCATCCGTCCCACCGCGGGCACGGCGACCGTCGCCGGGCACGACGTCGTCGCCGAGCCGGACGCCGTCCGCCACCGCATCGGCTACGTCGGGCAGGGCAACGGCGCGGGGCACTCGCAGCGCGTCGTCGACGAGCTCGCGAGCCAGGGCCGCATCTACGGCCTCGACCGCCGCACCGCGCGCCGCCGGGCGGACGAGCTCCTCGACTCGCTCGAGCTCTCCGCCCACCGGACCCGCAAGGTGTCGGACCTCTCGGGCGGGCAGCGCCGACGGCTCGACGTCGCGATGGGACTCGTCCACACGCCGTCGCTCCTGTTCCTCGACGAGCCCTCGACCGGGCTCGACCCGCACAACCGCGCCAACCTGTGGGAGCACGTGCTGCGGATGCGCGACGACGCCCTGGCCACGACCGGCGAGCCCATGACGATCGTCCTCACGACCCACTACCTCGACGAGGCCGACACGATGGCCGAGCGGGTCGTCGTCGTCGACCACGGACAGGTCATCGCGGACGACACGGCCGAGAACCTCAAGGCCGACCTCGCCGGCGACCGCGTCGTCGTCACGGTCCCGCCGAGCGCCGCGCACGACGCCGCGGCCCGGCTCACCGAGGTCGCCCGCCGTGTCGAGGGCTTCCGCGAGGTGACCCGGACGCCTGCGCCGCGGGACGGAGTCGGGCACGACGCCGCGACCGTCACGCTCGACGTGCGGGCGGAGCGCGGCGACGCCTACCTGCCCCGACTGCTGCGCGCGGCGGACGCCGCGGGAGCGGCGGTCGAGACCGCTCAGGTGCACCGACCGACGCTCGACGACGTCTTCCTCGCCCTCACCGGCCGCAGCCTGCGCGAGGCCGGCACCGGCGCCACCGACGACTCCGACACCCCCGCCAGCGAGAGGACCGCAGCATGAGCACCGTCGACACCACCACGGCCCCCGTCCCCACCCGGACGACCCCGGCCAGGGCGCCGCGCCGCGGCCTCGGGTCGCTCGCCCGGGACACGGGTATCGTCCTGGTCCGCGAGCTGCGGCCCGTCACGCACGACCCGTTCTCGGTGATGTTCGGGCTCGTCCAGCCCCTCGTGTTCCTCGCGCTCTTCGGACCGCTGCTCGTGGGGTCGCTCGGCGGCACGACGACCGGTCAGGAGGTCCTCGGGGGGAACGTCTGGCAGTGGTTCGTCCCGTCGATCCTCGTCATGACGACCCTCTTCGGCACCTCGACGACCGGGGCGAACCTGCTGTTCGAGCTCCAGACCGGCGCGCACGAACGCCTGCTCGTCGCGCCGCTGTCCCGGTCCTCGCTGCTCGTGGGCCGGGCGCTCAAGGAGATGGTCCCGATCGTCGCGCAGTCGGTGGTCGTGGTCCTCGTCATGCTGCCGTTCGGGTTCGAGCTCCACGTCGCCGGTGCCCTGCTCGGCCTCGCGCTGCTCGCCGTCTTCGGCGTGGGCATCGGGTCGCTGAGCTACGCGCTCGCGCTCGCGGTGCGCAAGCAGGACTGGATGTTCTGGGTGGTCCAGCAGACGTTGGTCTTCCCGCTCATGATCCTGTCCGGCATGCTCCTCCCCCTCGAGACCGGGCCGCGCTGGATGCAGGTCGCGTCCGACGTCAACCCGCTGCGCTACCTGGTCGACGCCGAGCGCGCGCTGTTCGCGGGCGACCTCACCGCGTCGGCGGTCGGTTGGGGCTGGGTCGCGGCGGCCGTCACGGCCGTCGTCGGCCTCGCGGTGGGGATCCGCTCCATGGCGCGCTCGGCCGACTGAGGCGACACGTCATCGGGCCCGGGCCGGCTCCACGGCCCGGGCCCACGGCGCTGCCCGGGGTCGTCAGGACGCGCACCGGCGCGTCCCCGCGCAGCACGGCAATGAGGTTGCGACCGCTTGAGAGAATGGGTCGTCGTGAGCACCGAGCCCCAGCCTGACGCGCGCCCCCCCGAGCGGGACGGCGCCGCCGAGGCAACCCCGCGCGCGCCCCGCCGGCGCCGCGGGAACCGCCGGAGCCGCGGCGCGGGCGACCGGGCGCCGTCGGGCACGAACGGCCGAGGGAGCCGCGCACCGGGCGTGCGGCAGGTGAGCCGCGCACAGCTCGAGCGAGCCGCGCAGGCCCGCGAGGCGGTCACCGTCCCGCTCATCACCTACCCCGAGCAGCTGCCCGTCAGCGCCCGACGCGCGGACATCGCCGCCGCGATCCGCGACCACCAGGTCGTCGTCGTCGCGGGCGAGACGGGCTCCGGGAAGACGACGCAGCTGCCCAAGATCCTGCTCGACCTCGGCCGGGGCCGGAAGGGTCAGATCGGGCACACGCAGCCCCGCCGCATCGCCGCCCGCACGGTCGCGGAGCGCATCGCGGAGGAGCTCACGGTGCCGCTCGGCGGCGTCGTCGGCTACCAGGTGCGGTTCACGGACACGTCGAGCGAGGACACGCTCGTCAAGGTGATGACCGACGGCATCCTGCTCGCGCAGATCCAGCGCGACCCCCAGCTCCTCGCGTACGACACGATCATCGTCGACGAGGCGCACGAGCGGTCGCTCAACATCGACTTCCTCCTCGGGTACCTCGCACGCCTCCTGCCGCGGCGTCCCGACCTCAAGCTGATCATCACGTCCGCGACGATCGACTCCGACCGGTTCGCGCGCCACTTCTCCCCCGCCCACCTCGCCGAGCTGGGCGAGGCACCGCAGATCGTCGTCGACGCGCTGCCCGACGCCGCCCCGGTGGTCGAGGTGTCCGGCCGCACCTACCCCGTGGAGATCCGGTACCGCCCGCTGTCCGCCGACGTCGAGCCCGGGTCCGGCAGGGGCAAGGGCCGTGACACCGAGGACAAGGACCTCGTGACCGGCATCGTCGACGCGTGCGACGAGCTCATGCGCGAGGGGCCGGGCGACATCCTCGTGTTCCTGTCCGGCGAGCGCGAGATCCACGACGCCGCCGACGCGCTCACCGGGCACCTCAAGGACCGCGTGACCGACCTCAAGCACCCGCAGCGCGTCGAGATCCTGCCCCTGTACGCCCGCCTGTCGTCGGCCGAGCAGCACCGCGTCTTCCAGCAGCACTCGACGCGACGCATCGTGCTCGCGACGAACGTCGCCGAGACGTCGCTCACGGTGCCGGGCATCCACTACGTCGTCGACCCCGGCACCGCGCGCATCTCGCGCTACTCCAAGGCGACGAAGGTCCAGCGCCTGCCCATCGAGCCCGTGTCGCAGGCCAGCGCCAACCAGCGCTCCGGCCGGTCCGGCCGTGTCGCCGACGGCATCGCGATCCGCCTGTACTCCGAGGACGACTTCACGTCGCGCCCCGAGTTCACCGAGCCCGAGATCCTGCGCACGTCGCTCGCGTCGGTGCTGCTGCAGATGATCTCGGTCGGGGTCGTCGACACGCCCGACGACGTCGCCCGCTTCCCCTTCGTCGAGCCCCCGGACACGCGCGCCGTGCGCGACGGCGTCCAGCTCCTCACCGAGCTCGGCGCCCTCGAGACGTCCGACGGCGCGACGCGCCTCACCGAGGTCGGGCGCGTCCTCGCGCAGCTCCCCATGGACCCGCGCCTGGCCCGCATGATCTGGGAGGGCTCGCGCCTCGGCGTGGCGCGCGAGGTCGCGATCATCGCCGCCGTCATGTCGATCCAGGACCCGCGCGAACGCCCCGCCGAGGTCCGTGCCCAGGCCGACCAGGCCCACGCGCGCTTCACCGACCCCCACTCCGACTTCCTCACGTACCTCAACGTCTGGGAGTACGTCCGCGAGCAGCAGCACGAGCTCTCGAGCAGCGCGTTCCGCCGCCTCTGCAAGGCCGAGTACCTCAACTTCCTGCGCATCCGCGAGTGGCAGGACGTCGTCGCCCAGCTCCGCGAGATGTCCAAGCCCCTCGGCATCGACATGTCGTACAAGCCGCACCAACGCGGCTCGGGCGGTCACGACGCGCGGGGGGATGCTGGACGAGCGGCGGCTGCCCCCGAGGATGTGAAGGGCGTGGCGGGCCTGGCGGGAGCGACGCGAGGAACGAGCGGCGCGGATGGTAGCCCGAGCACCTCGGGGGCAGCCGCCGCGGACCCAGCCACGGCGCCCGACCCGACCACCGCCGAGCCCAGCGCCGCGTACAAGCGTGCCTGGGACGGCGACACGATCCACAAGGCGCTGCTGTCCGGGCTGCTGTCGCAGATCGGGATGCAGGACACGGGCGACGTCAAGGCGTCGGCGGTCGCGCACCTCAAGGGCGAGGCCCGCGCCAAGGCGCTGCGGCGCGCGCAGAAGCAGGCGCGCAACGAGTACACGGGGGCCCGCGGCGCGCGGTTCGCGATCTTCCCCGGGTCGCCGCTGAGCAAGAAGCCACCGGCGTGGATCATGGCGGGCGAGCTCGTGGAGACGTCGCGGCTGTGGGCGCGCGACGTCGCGCGGATCCAGCCCGAGTGGGCGGAGGACCTCGCGGGCGACCTGGCGCGGCGCACCTACTCCGAGCCGCACTGGTCGACCAAGCGCGGCGCCGCGATCGCGACCGAGAAGGTGCTGCTCTACGGCGTGCCGATCGTCGCGGACCGCAAGGTGCTCTACGCGAAGGTCGATCCCGAGGCCGCGCGCGAGATGTTCGTGCGGCACGCGCTCGTGCAGGGCGAGTGGACGACGCACCACCGGTTCTTCCACGACAACCGCGCGCTGCTCCAGGAGGCCGAGGAGCTCGAGGCACGCTCGCGCCAGCGCGGTCTCGTCGTCGACGACGACGTGCTGTTCGACTTCTACGACGAACGCGTCCCCGACGACGTCGTGTCCGCCGCGCACTTCGACCGCTGGTGGAAGGCCGCGCGCCGCGACGACCCGGACCTGCTCACGTTCACGCTCGAGCAGCTCGTGCCCGACGCCGAGCAGATCGACACCTCGCAGTTCCCCGAGACCTGGCCCCAGGGCGAGCTCACGCTCCCGCTCACCTACCAGTTCCAGCCCGGGACCGAGGCCGACGGCGTCACCGTCCACGTCCCGATCTCCGTCCTCAACCGCGTCGTCCCCGACGGCTTCGACTGGATGGTCCCGGGACTCCTCGACGAGCTCGCCACCGCGACCGTCCGGTCGCTGCCCAAGCCGGTGCGCGTCCAGCTCGTGCCCGCCCCGGACGTCGCGCGCGACGTCGTCGCCTGGCTGCGCGAGCACACGCCCGCGTGGGAGGACATGGCGCGCGCCGGCGACATGGCCGAGCCGTTCCACGTCGCCTTCACGCGCGCCGTCCGGGCGCTGCGCGACGTCGTCATCCCCGACGACGCGTGGGGCCCCGAGCAGGAGGCGCGCCTCCCCGCGCACCTGCGCATGACGTTCCGCGTCGAGGACCCGCGCGGGCGCGGCGGCTCCGTCGTGCTCGACGAGTCGAAGGACCTCCTCGCGCTCCAGCGCCGCCTCGCCGCCCAGAACCAGGCCGCGGTCCGCGCGGCGGTCAAGGGCGCGGTGGGTGCGGCGCTGCGCGAGGCTGCCGTGGGGTCCGGATCGGAGCTCGCGGGGTCGGGTTCGGCGGCGGAGGGGGCGTCGGTACTCGGGCTACCATCCGCGCCGCTCGTTCCTCACGGCGCTCCCGCCAGCCCCGCCACGCCCTTCGCATCCGACGCCCCCTCCCCCACCTCCGCGTCCGGCTCACCCGGGCGAGGTGCAGGACGAGCGGGCGGCGGGTCGTCGGATGCGAAGGGCGTCGAGGCCGCGCGCGGCCTCGGACGGCCGACCGCCCGAGGCGACGGCGCGGCCCGCCCGAGCACCGACGGCGCACCGGCCGCGGGCTCGACCACGAGCCTGGTGAGCGAACGCACGGACCTGACGACGTGGCCCGACCTGCCGGGGGGTGCGATCCCGGCGACGGTGTCGACGGACCTCGGGGGCGGGGTGGTCGTGCGGGGGTACCCGGCGGTCGTCGAGGAGCAGGACGCGAAGGGGAAGCCGGTCGTCGCCCTGCGCGTGCTGGCCGACGCGAACGTCCAGGCGCGCGAGCACGTGCGGGGCGTCCGACGGCTGCTGCTGTCGGAGACGGCGCTGCAGACCGGTCGGATCACGAGCCGGTGGAACGGGACGCAGTCCCTCACGCTCGCGGCGAGCCCGTACCGGAACACGGACTCCCTCGTCGCGGACCTGCAGCTCGCCGCGGTGGTCGCGCTGACGAACGGCGGCACCGGGCCGTACGGGAAGCAGCCCGACGCGGCGGTGATCCGGGACGCCGACGCGTACGCGGCCGCACGGGCGTTCGTGCGCGCACATCTGGAGGAGCAGGTGCACCAGGTGGTCGGGCACGTCGTGGCAGCGCTCACCGCGGCGCGGAACCTCGACGCGGAGATCCGGTCGTCGAACAGCCTCGCGCTGCTCAACACGCTCACGGACCTGCGCGACCAGGCGGCGGGTCTGGTCCACGACGGGTTCGTCTCCCAGACCCCGCCGCAGCGGCTGCCGCACCTGACGCGCTACCTGCGGGCGGCGTCGTACCGGCTGGAGAAGGCGCAGGCGAACCCGAACCGGGACGCCGAGCTCGCGTGGCGGGTGCACGACGTCGAGGAGGCCTACCAGCGGGCGCGCGCGGCGTACGCGCAGGGCCCTGCCGACCCGGTCCGCGCGGCCGACCTCGCCGAGGTGCGATGGCTGCTCGAGGAGCTGCGCGTGTCGCTGTTCGCGCAGCAGCTCGGCACGGACGGCCCGGTGAGCGAGAAGCGCATCCGCAAGCTCCTGTCGCCCGGCGGCTGGTGACACCGGCGACGGGCGGTGCGGTCACCACCCGTCGCCCCTGCGGTCAGCAGGTCTCGTACACGTACGAGTACGGGTCTCCGGTCTCCTCCACGGGGTCGAAGCCGCTGACGTCGGTGTCGGGCGTGACGAGAGAGAGGTCGCGCAGCACGGTGAGCGGCGCCCGGTCGGGCCGCGCGCACGCGTCGGCGAACGTGAGGCCCTCGCCCGCGAGCGGGCCGGGGTACTCGACCTGGAGCACGTGGTCGCCGTACACGTCGGTGTACGCGGAGCACTCGTCCCACACGGCGCACTCCTCGGTGACGGCGAAGTCGAAGCCGAGGTCGTCGTGCGCGAGCTGCGTGATCTCGGCGGCGTTCTTCTGCGCGACGGCGAGCCCGGCGTCGTGCGCCAGGTCGACGTACGCCCGAGCGAGGGCGTGCGCCCCTGCCTCGTCGATCTCGGTGAACCGGGTCCACGTGTCGAGGTTGTCGACCTCGACGGCGTCGAACCCGTCGTCCGCGCAGCCCGTGACGACCGGGCCGACGAGGTCGAGGATCCCGTCGCGCTGCGCGGCGGTCGACGGGTCGAGCACGAACTCGTCCGGCCAGTCCGGGTCGATCACCAGGTCGCCCGCCGCATCGTGCAGCAGGAGGTCCTCGTGGTCGAGCCACAGGTCCGCGTCGTCCGGCTGCGACTGGAAGCCGTTGACGTAGCAGACGTTGTAGGCGCCGGCGAGCGGCGCCGCCGTCGCGTCCCGCACGACGACGTCGGGCGGGACCGGGCCGCTACCGGCGTCGACCGTGTCGTAGGCGCCGCCGAGCTGGTAGTCGAGGACCCCGCTCGTCGGAGGCAGCTCGAGCACGGCCGCGCTCGACGAGGTGCCCGGCGTCGTCGCGTCCGGGACGGGGCCGGTGCCGCCGACGGCCGGACGTCCCGCGCACGCGGTGAGGACCAGTGCCGATCCCAGGGCCAGTACCGCGGCACTGCGTCGCATGCGTCGTTCTTCTCGTCGTGGCGCGCTGCCCGCGCGCCATGGTGGGGGTCCGGTCAGGAGAGCGACCCGGGGGCTGCTCAGGCGAACACCTGCGTGCAGAGCCGGTCGACGGCGTCGCGCACGGCACCCCGTGCCGGGGCGAGGTACTTCCGGGGGTCCGTGACGGCGTCGTGCGCGTCGAGGAAGTCTCGCACCTCGCGCGTGTAGCCGACGTTGAGCGCCGTCCCGACGTTGATCTTGCGGATCCCGCGCGCGACGGCGTCGCGCAGCACGGGAGCGGGAACGCCCGACGACCCGTGCAGCACGAGCGGGACGGGGACCTCGGCGGCGATCCGCTCGACGAGGTCGAGGTCGAGCTCGGCGGTCGCGCTCGTCATCGCGTGCGAGCTGCCGACCGCGACGGCGAGCCCGTCGACGCCGGTCGCGGCGACGAACGACGCCGCCTCGCCCGGGTCGGTCCGCACCCCGGGCGCGTGCGCACCGTCCTTGCCTCCGATCTCCCCGAGCTCCGCCTCGACCCACAGGGTCGTGCCGTGCGCGGCCCGGGCGAGGTCGCGGGTCGTCGCGACGTTGTCCTCGTAGTCGAGGTGCGCGGCGTCGACCATGATCGACGTGATCCCGAGGCGCCACGCCTGGTCGACGACCTGGCGTGCGAGGTCGACGTCCTGGACGTGGTCGAGGTGCAGCGAGACGGGGACCCGTGCCGCGACGGCGATCTCCCGGCACGCCGCGACGAGGGCCGTCATGCGCCCCTCGTGGTAGCGGACCGCGTTCTCGCTGATCTGGAGGATGCCGGGTGCGCCGGCTCCCTCGAGCCCGGCGACGATGCCCTCGGCGTGCTCGAGCGTGATGACGTTGAAGGCGAGCACGGCACCGCCGTCGCGCGCGGCCCCGGCGACGAGGTTCCCGGTGGCGGCGAGCGTCACAGGGCACCCGCCGGGACGAGGGCGCGCAGCGGCTCGGGGAGCAGGTCGCCGTGCGCCGTGACGAGCTCGTCGCACAGGGCCCAGATCTGCTCCGGCGTGAGGGTCGAGGACGCGTTCGGGTCCATGAGCACGGCCTGCCGGACGAGGGTCGGGTCGCCCGTGCGGGCGGCCTCGACCGTGAGCCGGCCGACGGACACGTACGGCTGGTTGAGCGCGGCGCACTGCACGGGCAACGAGCCCATCGGCACGGGGCGCAGGCCGTCACCGTCGACCTCCGCCGGGACCTCGACGACGGCGCCCTGGGGGAGGTTGTCGATCAGCCCGTGGTTGGGGACGTTGACGTGCACCTCGCGCGGTGTCCCGGTCACGAGGGAGTGGATGATCTGCGGCGCGTACTCGCTCGCCCCCTCCTCGAGCGCGAGGTCCTCGCCGGCCGCCAGCGCGCGCCGCGCGGCCTCGAACTCCGCGACGTTCTCCCGGCTGATGCCCACGTACTCCAGGGGCTGCAGGCGGTAGCGCTCGATCTGCACGTCGGAGCGCAGGAACCAGGGGAGGTACTCGGAGGAGTGCTCGCTCGTCTCCGTGGGGTAGTAGCCGAGGCGGCGGAAGATCTCGACGCGCACGCGGCGCTCGAGCTCGGGGTCGCGGCGGATCGTCTCGCGCAGGCGCGGGTACAGGGACTCGCCGCGGTGCTCCCACTCGAGCAGCCACGCCTGGTGGTTGACGCCCGCCGCGCGGTAACGCGTCCCGGCGACGGGGACGCCGACGAGCTCGGCGAGGTCGTGCGCGGTCCAGTACACGGAGTGGCACAGCCCGGCGACCTTGATGTCGGGCGCGACGGTCGAGACCCACCACACGTTCATCGCCATGGGGTTCGTGTAGTTCAGCAGCCACGCGTCGGGGCACAGCTCGCGCATGTCGGCCGTGATGCCCTCGAGCACGGGGAAGGTGCGCAGCGCACGGAACACGCCTCCGACGCCGGTCGTGTCGCCGATCGTCTGGCGCAGGCGGTGGCGGGCGGGGATCTCGAGGTCCTTGAGCGTCGCGTCGATGCCGCCGACCTGGATCATGTTCACCACGAAGTCCGCGCCGTCCAGCGCCCGGCGCCGGTCGGCGTACGCCTCGACGGTGGCGGACGTGCCGAGCTGGCGGTCCACCTGCCGCGCGGTGCCCTCGGCGACGCGCAGCCGCTCGGGGTCGATGTCGTGGAGCACAAGGCGCGCGTCGGAGAGCTCCGGGTAGCGCAGGATGTCCGCGACGAGCTGGCGGGTGAAGACGACGCTCCCGGCGCCGACGAACGCGATGCTGACCATGTCGACGATCCTCGGCGGGGTCGAGCGCACTGTGCAAGAATGCGATCAGAATTCGCCGATACCAATCACTTTGAATGAGCGATTCGCGTCGTTCTGGCGCCGTGCCGCCAGCGGGACGTCCACCGCCACCGCAGGAGGATGCGCATGTCCGTCGCCCCCGATGCCGCGCCCCGCGCGATCTCCCACAAGCGCACCGACCGCATGATGCGCGTCCTGAAGTACGTCAACGAGCACGGCACGGCCCGTCTCACCGAGCTCGTCCGCGAGCTGGGGGTGTCGTCCGCGACGATGCGACGCGACCTCGCGGACATGGAGGAGCAGGGCCTCGTCCTGCGCACCCACGGCGGGGTCCGTGCCCTCGACCCCACGACGGAGGTGCCGGTGCTCCTGCGCGACTCGCGGTTCCGCGAGGCGAAGCTCCGCATCGCCCGGCACGCCGCCGGGCTGCTCCCGCCGGGGCGCTACTCCGTCGCCATCAGCGGCGGCACGACGGCCGCAGCCGTCGCCCGCGCGCTCGCCACGCGCCCCGACCTCGCCATCGCCACGAACGCGCTCACCACGGCGACCGAGCTCGCCTCGCGCAGCAACCTGCAGGTCATCATGACCGGCGGGTTCGTCCGGTCGAGCTCGTTCGAGGCCGTGGGCGTCCTCGCCGAGCACACGTTCAACGCGATCAACGTCGGCACGGCGTTCCTCGGCACCGACGGCATCAGCGTGCGCGGCGGAGCGACGACGCACGACGAGACGGAGGCCCGCACCAACCACGCGATGGTCGCGCACGCCGAGCGGGTCGTCGTGGTCGCGGACGGCTCGAAGGTCGGGCGTGTGACGCTGGCCAAGATGGCCGACCTGGAGGAGATCGACGTGCTCGTCACGGACTCCTCCGCCGACCGTGCGGCGCTCGACGCGATCGCGGCCGCCGGCGTGGACGTCCAGGTCGTGCCGGACGACGGCCCCGTGCCCGAGCCGGGCTGAGCCCCGCCGCCGCAGGCGTGAGAGGCCGCACGCGGCCACGGCGCGTGCGCGCTACGCGACCCGCGCAGGCGACGTCTCCACCGCGACCGCACGGGCCAGACGGCGTGCGAGGCCGGGGTCGAGCACGGCTGCCCCGGGGACCTGGGCGTTGGCCGTGCCGGCCGCGGCGCCGAGCGCCACGGCCTCGTCGAGCGGCGCGCCGGCGTCGAGCGCGACGAGCATCCCCCCGAGGAACGAGTCGCCGCTGCCCACGGGGAAGCGGCCCAGGTGGCCGTCGAGCCGCACGCGCAGCACGCTCGTCCCGTCGCCGGCCCAGGCCCCCGCAGCCCCGTCCGTGACGACCACGAGACCGCCGGAGCGCGTCCGGAGCCCTCTGACGAGGTCGGGTCCGGGGGCGTCCTCGGGCACGTCCAGCAGCTCGGCCGCCTCCGCCCGGTTGACCTTCACGAGGTCCGGCCCCTCGAGGACGGCGCCCGCGAGCGCCGCGCCGTGGCTGTCCACCGCCACGCGTGCGCCCGCGGCGCGCAGCCGCCGCACGAGCGAACCGACGGCGTCGGGCGCGATCGAGTCGGGCAGCCCGCCGGACAGCAGCCACCACCCGCCGTCGCGCGCGGCGAGGTCGGCCGCGAGCCGGGCCGCGCGCTCGAGCGTCGCGGGTCCCACGGGCACGGCGTGCTCGTAGATCTCGGTCAGCTCCCCGGTGCCGGCTGCGAGGACGGACACGCACGTACGCGTCGGGTGGTCGCCGGGAACGGCGCGAAGGTCGACGCCGTCCGCCCGCGCGCCCGCCGCGACGTCGTCGCCGGCGCCCCCGCCGAGCACCGCGACGGCACGGACCCGGGCGCCGAGCGCGGCAGCAGCGCGGGCCGCGTTGAGCGCCTTGCCGCCACCGACGCGACGCACGTCGCGCGGACGCTGGATCCCCTCGAACGCGTCGACGACGTACGTGACATCGAGCGACGGGCTGAGCGCGAGCGCGGAGATCATGCGAGCGCGGCCCGCAGCGCGGCGAGCGTCGCCTGGGCGCCCGTGCCACCCGGTCCGAGCGTCGACAGGGAGCCGGCGCACGCGGCCCACCGGACCCGCTCGGCCTCGTCCGTGATCCCGTGCGAGAGCGCGGCGAGGTAGCCGGCGTCGAAGCTGTCGCCCGCGCCGGTCGTGTCGACCACGTCGACCGCGAGGCCGGGGGCCCGGACCGCGTCGCCCTCCGCCCCCACGGACCAGCCGCCGCGCGACCCGTCCTTGACGACCACGCGCGGACCCCGGACCGCGACCGACCGGGCGACCACGAGGTCGGGGTCGTGCGACGGGTCGGCGGCGGGCGCACCGTCGCCGAGCGCCGCCGCGATCGCGCGCAGCTCGTTGCGGTTCGGCAGCAGGACGTCCACGTGGGGCATCAGGTCGGCGAGGCCCGACCACCGCTCGGCGGGGTCCCAGTTCGTGTCGAGGCTCGTCGTCCACCCGCGCTCGCGCGCGGCGACGAGCACGGAGGGGAGGTCAGCGGCGAGCCGGGGCTGGAGGAAGTACGACGCGACGTGGACGACACCGGGCTCCCCCTCCCAGCGGTCGAGGACCGCGAGCGCGTGCGCGCCGGTGAGCGTCGGGATGGTGCCCGGGACGGTGAGGATCGCGCGGTCGTCCGGCGTGGAGAGGATCACGGACAGGCCCGTGGCCTCGCCGTCGGCGACCTCGACGGCCGAGACGTCGACGCCGGCTCCGCGCAGCGCGTCGAGGGTGAAGGCCCCGAACGTGTCGGCCCCGACGCGCGCGACGAGCGTCGTCGGCACGCCGAGGCGTGCGACGCCCGCCGCGGCGATGCTCGCCGAGCCGCCGAGCACGAGGTCGCCGGACTCGGCGAGCTGCTCGGCCTGGCCGAACCGCGGGACGACGTCGCCGCGCAGCACCAGGTCGACGTTCGCGTCCCCGAGGACGAGGACGGGCCGGGGCGGCCGGAGCTCCTGGCCGGTCACGGTGGGCGGTGCGGTGGTCGTGGTCATCCCTTGACTCCGGTGAAGGTCATGGTGGCGATGAACTGTCGCTGGGCGAACAGGAAGAACAGCACGAGCGGCAGGGTCGCGACGACGTTGCTCGCCATGAGCAGCGACCAGTCGGTGCGGCGCGCGCCCTGGAAGTTCGTGATCCCGAGCTGGAGCGTGAAGGACGACGGGTCGTTGATCGCGATGAGCGGCCACACGAGGTCGTTCCACGAGCCGAGGAGCGTGAAGATCGCGAGCGTCGCGAGCGCGGGCCGCGCGAGCGGGAGCACGATCCGCCAGAACGCGGCGAGCCGCGAGCACCCGTCGAGGACGGCCGCCTCCTCGAGCTCGGGCGGCAGCGACAGGAAGAACTGGCGCATGAGGAAGATCCCGAACGCCGACGCGAGCCACGGGACCATCGCCGCGGCGAGCGTGTCGACGATCCCGACGCGGGCGAAGAGGACGTACGTCGGGACCATCAGGAGCTGGGTGGGGATCATGATCGTGGCCATGATCGCGAGGAACCCGAACGTGCGGCCGGGGAACTTCAGCCGGGCGAACCCGTACCCGGCGAGCGAGCACAGGACGATGTGCGAGGCGACCGCGACGGCGGAGACCAGGACGGTGTTCGTCGTCCACAGCAGCACGTCCGTCTCGGTGAAGAGCTTGACGTAGCCGTCGAGCGTGAGCCGGGAGGGCCAGAACCGCGGGGGGAACCGGTTGATCTCCGACTCGGGCGTGAGCGACGTGAGGAACATCTGCACGAACGGCGTCGCGAAGACCGCGGCGACGGGGACGAGCAGCAGGTGCCACAGCCAGCTCCGGCGACGTCGCGGGCGGCGCGGGGCGGGTGCCCCGACGGCGCTCGTCGAGCCGTCCACGGCGGCGGTCACGGGGAGCGGGTCGCCCGGCGCGTCCGCGGGTGCCGCGGCTCCGGGGAGGGTCGTCGGCATCAGAGTCCACCTACCTTCGTGCGGCGGGAGTACAGCGTCACGGCGACGGTGATGAGCAGGGTCACGGCGAACAGTCCGTAGGCCACCGCCGACGCGTACCCGAACTCGAGCTCCTTGAACGCCGCCTTCCAGAGGTAGTACACGACCGTCTCGGTCGACCCGAGGGGACCGCCGCGCGTCGTCGTGTAGACGAGGTCGAAGAGCTGGATCGCCTGGATGGTCTGCCAGATCGCGACGAACGCCGTGACCGGCGCGAGCTGGGGGAACGTCACGTGCCAGAACGACTGCCACCGGTTCGCGCCGTCGACCCGCGCCGCCTCGGCGAGCTCCGCCGGGATGTCCTGGAGCGCGGCGAGGTAGATGACGGTCGTGAACGCGGCCTGGCCCCACAGCGACATGATCGTGATGACGACCATCGCCTGCGACGGGTCCTCCAGCCAGCCCTGCTGCGGCAGGCCCAGGACGCGCAGCACGTTGTTGACGAACCCGAACTGCGGGTTGAACAGGTAGGTCGTGAGGATGCCGGTCGCCGCCGCGGAGACCACGAACGGCAGGAAGACGAGCGTGCGGTAGACCCCGACGAGGACGATGCGCCGGTTGAGCGCGACCGCGAGCCCGAGCCCGAGGAACAGCGAGGCCGGCACGAACAGCGCCGTGTACAGCAGCGTGTGCCCGACGGCCGCACCGAGGTCCGCGTCCGTGAGCATTCGGCGGTAGTTCTCGACCCCGACGGGCTCCGGCGTCGAGAACCCGTTCCAGTCCTGCAGGGAGAGCAGGAACGCCCACACCGCGGGGAAGATCGACAGCCCGACGACCAGGAGCATCGCGGGGGTCACGAACCCCCAGCCGGCCAGCGCCTCCCCCTCCCGACGCCGCCGGGCGGGACGTCGGGAGGGGTGTCGGGCCGGTGCGGGCGCGACGTCCGCCGTCACCGGTCCGCCAGGGCGTCGTCCGCCTGCTCCGCGGCCCGCTCGAGCGCCTCGCGCGGCTCGCCCTGGCCCTGCAGGACCTCGGAGACGGCCGTGCCGACGGCCTCGGACAGGTTCACGTAGCCCGGCACGGTCGGGCGCGGGATCGTCGCGTTCTCGCTGTTCTGCGCCATGACGTCCAGGCCCGGCATCGCGGCGACCTGCGCCTGGAACTCGGGAGACTCGATCTCGCTCTCGCGCAGCGGCAGGTTGCCGTAGACGACGTTCCAGCGGACGTCCTGCTCCGGGTCCGTGAGCCACTTCGTGAACTCGTACGACCAGTACTCGCGGTTGGCGTCCTGGTGGTCGAAGAGCACCCACAGGTCGGCCCCGGAGATCGTCGTGTGCTCGCCGTCGTACGCGGGCAGCGGCACCACGCCGTAGTCGGTCCCGGCGACCTGCAGGTCGTAGAGCGTCCAGGGCCCCGACGTGACCATGGCGATCTGGTCGCTCGCGAAGATCTGCGTGAACTTCGTGTCCGTCTGGTCGAGGTAGACGGAGCCGTCCTCGACGGCCATGTCGCGCAGGAACGTCAGCGCGTCCACGCCGGCGTCGGAGTCGAACGTCGCCGTCGTGCCCGACTCGTCGAGGACCTCGCCACCCCGCTGCCACAGGTGCGGCCAGAACTGCCACGTCGTCTCCTCCGAGCCGGAGACGCCGTAGGCGTACCCGTAGGTGCTCGTCGCAGGGTCCGTGAGCTCCTTCGCGGCGGTGCGGAAGTCGTCCCAGGTCCAGTCCTCGGTGGGGTGGTCCACGCCGGCCGCGTCGAACACCGTCTTGTTGTAGAGGAGCGACAGGTTGTCGACGACGGCCGGGAAGCCGATCGTCGTCTCGCCGTCGGGCTGGGCGGTGGCGCGGGCGGCCCCGGAGAACTCGTCCCAGCCGACGCCCGGCTCGCTCACCTGCTCGGTGATGTCGAGCGTGCGCTCCGACGCCGCGAGCTCGCTCGCCCACGACCCGAACGCGTACGAGATGTCGGGGTAGGTGCCGCCCGCGAACGACGACGAGAGCTTCTGGAGCAGGTCCTCCGTGGACGGCGCCCCCGAGGACACCTCGATCGTCACGTTCGGGTGGAGCTCCTCGAACTCCTCGGCCAGGCCGGTGAGGATGGACTGCGCCTGGTCGGCCTGGCCGGTCCACCACGTGAGGGTGACGTCGGCCTCGGGATCGAGGGTCGTGGCGCCCGTGGCGCCCGACGAGCACGCGGCGAGCAGCATCGCGCCGGTGACGACGACCGCCCCGGCGGCTCCCCGGGCCGCGGTGAGGGGACGGACGGGACGGCGGCGGGTGGGATGACGGAACATGGTCGGCCTTGTCTCTTCGGCGGTCTCTTCGTCGAGTGTCCGGGTACTGCGTCCCGTCGGTGACGGGCTGTCGTGGGGTCGTCCTCAGCCGAGGACGACGGAGCGGGTGAGGTGGCGCGGTGCGTCGGCGTCGAGGCCCCGGTCGGTCGCGAGCGCGACGGCGAGCCGCTGGCACTGCACGAGCTGGACCAGCGGGTCGCCGCCGAGGTGCACGACGGTCGCGCCGGTGCGTCGCACGTCCTGCGCGAGGGCCGGGTCGTCGTCCCCGAGCAGGGTCACGAGCGTCGCGTCGGTCGCGACGGCGACCGGGCCGTGCCGGTAGTCGAGCGCCGGGTACGACTCGGACCACGCCTGGGCGGCCTCGCGGATCTTGAGCGCGGCCTCCTGCGCGAGTCCGTACGCCCACGAGCGACCGAGGAACACGAAGTGCCCGAACGCACCCGGCTCGACGGGCAGCGGTGCCGCGAGCGCTCGCGCGGCCTGCTCGACGACGTCCGTGAGGTCCTCGCCGAACGCCTGTCGGGCGACGGCGAGGACGGTCGTCGGGAAGCGCGTCTGCACGACCGACTCCTCGTCGGCGAGGTCGAGCACGAGGACCTCGTCCGCCGCGAGGGCCACGGGGCTCCCCGCCACGCCGACGACCGCTGCGGTGCGCGTGCCCTCGGGAACGGCCGCGAGCGCCTCGAGGCACTCGCTCGTCGTCCCGGACCGGCTGATGACGACGACGCGGTCGTAGGGCCGCGTCGGGTGCCACTCGGAGGCGTACGCGGCGTCGGTCTCCCCGAGGCCGGCGTCCTCGCGCAGCACGGCGATCGACTCGGCGACGAACGCGCTCGTGCCGCACCCGAGGAGGAGCACGCGCTCGCCAGGGGCCCCGAGCACGGAGCCCGTGGCGGGGCCGCCCGCGAGGGCGCGCGCCCAGACCTCCGGCTGGCTGTGGATCTCTCGCTCTGTGACGGCGCTCGGGCTCACGTGCTTGTCCTGTCGTCGGCGGGGCGGGGACGCCCCGGGGTCCAGCGGTTCCTGGGTCCGCGCGGGGCGGTCCCGATGCCAGAATCCTGCTCACCGTCTGCGCGATAGTCACGCAGATTGGCCTATTCACTCATTCTTATTGATCGATTCGCGTAACATCCGTGAAATCTTGGAGCGCGTGGCCGATCCTCGTGGCGTGACCGACCCCGCGACCAGCCCTGTGACCGATCCCGTGACCGAACCGGCGGCCGACCCTCTGCACCACGGGCCGGCGCCGACCGTGCCGCCCGCGCCGGACCTCCGACTGGTCGACTGGGAGCCCCGCCCGAGCGTGCGGCTGCCCCGGACCTCGGTCCCCCGCGCGGCCGTGCCCGCGGTCGACGCCCACAACCATCTCGGCCGGTGGCTCACCCCCGACTGGTGCGCTCCCGACGTGCCCGCGCTGCTCGACCTCCTGGACGGCGCGAACGTACGCACCGTCGTCAACCTCGACGGCCTGTGGGGGGACGAGCTCGAGGCCAACCTCGACCGCTACGACCGCGCGCACCCCGGCCGCTTCCTCACGTTCTGCCAGGTCGACTGGACCGCGCTCGCGCGCCAGGGCGGGGAACGCGCGGTGCAGCGTCAGCTCCGGGACGCGGCGGCCCGCGGTGCTCGCGGCCTCAAGGTGTGGAAGGACCTCGGGCTCACCGTCACCGGTCCCGACGGCCGGCTCGTCATGCCGGACGACCCCCGCGTCGTCGAGGCGCTCGCGCTCGCGGGCGAGCTGGGGCTGCCGGTGCTGATCCACGTCGCGGACCCGAAGGCGTTCTTCGACCCGCTCGACCGGCACAACGAGCGGTTCGACGAGCTCGCCGCGCAGCCTGCCTGGTCGTTCGCCGACCGCAGCCGGTACCCGTCGTTCGACCTGCTGCTCGAGGCGTTCGAGCGCCTGCTCGTCGCGACCCCCGGGACCACGTACGTGGGCGCGCACGTGGGTTGCGTCGCGGAGGACCTCGACCACGTCTCACGGCTCCTGCGGGCGGCGCCGAACCTCGTCGTCGACCTCGCCGGGCGGCTGGCGGAGCTCGGCCGTCAGCCCCGGCGGTTCCGGCGGTTCGTCGAGGAGTTCCCCGACCGCGTCCTGTTCGGCACCGACGCGTTCCCGCTGTCGCGCGAGCAGCTCGAGACGTACTTCCGGTTCCTGGAGACGCAAGACGAGCACTTCCCCTACGCTCCCGGCGAGCCGGTCCCGCCGCAGGGTCGGTGGGCCGTCTCCGGAGCGGACCTGCCGGCGCACCTCCTGCCGGCCCTCTACGCGGGGAACGCGCGCCGGGTGCTCGGGCTCGACGAGGACTGACCCCGGCGCACGGCCCACCGGTTCGTCCCCCCCGTCACGTCCGTGCGCCGGTCGTGCGCGACCTCGTGCGGCGGTTCTCCGGCGACGGGCGAGCCGTGCTTGACTGACGCAGAGTGGCAGCGTGCGGACCGTCACACCGCCGGACGCGACAAACCTCGTTCGGATGTCTAGAAATGAGACCCAGGCATCCGACGTCCGACGCCACGACGACGGGCAGGCAGCGGGGGGACACCATGACACGAGCGGTCGTGACGGGCTACGGGGCGGTGACGCCCGTCGGGCTCACCGCCCCGGACACGTGGGACGCGCTGGTGCGCGGGGAGTCGGGTGTCCGCGCGATCGCGGACGACTGGGCGGCGGACCTGCCGGTCCGGATCGCCGCGCGGGTGGACGACGCGTTCGCGGAGACGCTCGCGGTGCGCGAGGTGCGGCGCACGGACCGCGCCGAGCAGCTGGCTCTCGCCGCCGGCCGGGAGGCCTGGGCGTCCGCGGGCACGCCCGACGTCGACCCGACGCGGCTCGCGGTCGTCGTCGGGTCCGCGAACGGCGGCATCTCGACGACGCTCGACCAGTCGCACGTCCTCGACGAGCACGGCCACCGTCGTGTCTCCCCGCACACGGTCACCATGCTCATGGCCAACGGCCCGGCGGCGTGGCTGTCGATCGACCTCGGTGCCAAGGCGGGGGCGCGCGCGCCGATCAGCGCGTGCGCGGCCGGGTCCGAGGCGATCGCGATGGGTCGGGAGATGATCCTGTCCGGCGCGGCGGACGTCGTCGTGTGCGGCGGGGTCGAGGCGGGCATCAAGCCGTTCTCGCTCGCGGCGTTCGCGGCGGCCCGCGCCATGTCGACCCGCAACGATGCTCCCGAGCGCGCGTCCCGGCCGTTCGACGTCCACCGCGACGGCTTCGTCATGGGCGAGGGGGCGACGCTGCTCGTGCTCGAGCGCGAGGAGCACGCCCGGGCCCGTGGCGCGGCGGTGCACGGCGTCGTGTCGGGTGCGGCCCTGACGTCGGACGCGTTCGACATCGTGGGCGGCGACCCCGAGAACCAGGCCCGCACGATCGGCATGGCGCTGCGGGCCGCCGGGCTGTCCCCCGGCGACCTCGGTCTGGTGCACGCCCACGCGACGTCGACGCCGGTGGGCGACCTCAACGAGTCCGACGCCCTGCACGCCGCGCTGGGCGTGCCGCCCCCGGTGACGAGCACCAAGGGCGCGACGGGCCACCTGCTCGGAGCCTCGGGGGCGCTCGGCGTGCTGGTCGCGCTCCTCGCCCTGCGCGACGGGAGCGTCCCGCCCACCCTCAACGTCGACTCCCAGGACCCGGCGATCGACCTCGACGTCGTCCGCGGCACGGCGGCCCCCACGACGGCCCGGCACGCCCTGGTCGACGCGTTCGGGTTCGGCGGCCACAGCGCGAGCATCGTGGTCTCGCGCGACTGACGCGGCCCGACGCACCTACCGCGCGGTCTCCTCGCTGCCCACGTCGTCCCGGGCCGCCCGCCGGTCGCGCCCGACTCCGCCCGTCAGCCGCATCACCACGTAGAGCACGACGCCGCCCGTGAGCAGGGCGCCCGCACGCAGCCACGTCGCGCCGTCCTGCTGGCTGAGGAGCAGCACGCACGACGCGACGCCGAGGACCGGGACGACGGTCGCGACACGGAAGTGCGGGACGTCGACCGGGTCCCGCCGCAGCACGAGGACCGCCACGTTGGTCGACGCGAAGACGAGCAGCAGCAGCAGGACGACGGTCTCGGCGAGCGCCGCGACGTCCCCCGTGAACACGAGGCCCATCGCGACGAGCGTCGTCACGACGATCGCGACCCACGGCGTCCGGCGCCGCGGGAGGACCCGACCGAGCACCGACGGCAGGATCCCCTGCTCCGCCATCCCGTACGTGAGCCGGCTCCCCATGATCATCGTGAGCAGGGCGCCGTTCGCCACGGCGACGAGCGCGACGAGCGAGAAGACCCACGCGGGGACGGACCCCTCCGCGTCCACCACCTCGAGCAACGGGCCGGTCGATCCGGCGAGCGTGTCCGGAGAGACGACCGCCACCGCCGCGAGGCCGACCGCGACGTACACGACACCCGCCGTGACGAGCGCCCCGAACAGCGCACGCGGGTAGGCGCGCCGCACGTCGCGCACCTCCTCGGCGAGGTTCGCGGAGGTCTCGAAGCCGACGAACGAGTAGTACGCGAGGATCGCGGCCGCGAGGACGGCGAGGGCCGGCGTCGTGCCCTCGGCGAACTGCGTGACGCGGGCCGGCTCGCCGTCGCCGCGCCCGAGGACGACCGCGGCCAGGACGACGACGAGCACGAGCCCGGAGAGCTCGATCGCCGTCATCGCGACGTTCGCGCGGAGCGACTCCTTGATCCCGCGCGCGTTGAGCACGGCGACGGCCGCGAGGAAGAGCACCGCGACGAGCCGGTCGGGCGCGTCGACGAACGTCGCGAAGTAGTCGCCCGCGAACGCGAGCGAGAGCCCGGCCGCGCTCGTGACGCCCGCGGCCAGCATCGAGAAGCCCACGAGGAACGAGACGAGCGGGCTGCGGAACGCCCGGTCGGCGAAGACCGCCGCGCCGCCGGCGCGCGGGTACTTCGTGACGAGCTCGGCGTACGAGCCGGCGGTGAGCAGCGCGAGGCCGAGCGCGACGAGCAGCGGCAGCCAGACGGCGCCGCCGACCTCGCCCGCCATCTCCCCGACCAGCGCGTACACGCCTGCGCCGAGGACGTCGCCGAGGATGAACAGGTAGAGGAGCCGACCACCGACGGACCTGGACAGCCGGGTCTCGGGGTCGGTCCCCCGCTCGCTGGACGGGATGTTCGTGCTGGTCACGGGCCCACCGTCGCACGGTCGCCGATCGCTCGCGCGCGCACGCCACCCTGACGTCGTCCCCCGAGGATCGGGGTCGGATCGGGGGAGAACCCGATACCGCGGCGACGCGCGCGCCCCTACCGTCGAGTCATGAGCACCTCTGCCGCACCGTCCACGTCCACGCTGTCCCGGCCGCGCCAGGGCCGGATGATCGCCGGTGTCTGCGCCGGCGTCGCCCGCCGCTTCGGCTGGGACCCGACCGTCGTGCGCATCGTCGCCGCGGTCTCGATCCTGCTCCCCGGCCCCCAGGTCATCGCCTACCTGGTCCTGTGGGCCCTCATGCCGAACGACCGCGACTGAGCTCGCGCTCGCGCCCGCGGGCCGGTACCCCGGCCTACCCGGGGATCCCGCGCAGGCGGCGCCGGGCGACGACGATCGTCACGCCGCCCGCGACGAGCACGACGGCGAGGCCCACGAGGGAGCCGACGTGCGACCCGGTCGTGGCGAGCCCGCCCGGCCCGCCCGCGCCGTCGGGCCCGGACCCCGGGCCGTCGGCCGCCAGGACCTCGAGCTCCGTCCACAGGACGCGACCGTCCACCTGGCCGACGACCGCGAACCGGTGCGTCCCCGCCACCGCGTCCGCGGGGACCGTCGCGGTCAGGGTGATCGTCCCGTCCGCGCCGGCACGCACCGCGCCCAGGTCGACCGGCGTCGAGAAGAGCGTCGCGAGCACCCACTCGCCGGGCGCGAAGCCCTCGGCCGTCGCGGTGACCTGCTGCCCCGGGCGCGCCTGCGCCGGGGAGAGCGTCACACCGCCGTGGTCGGCGTCGGTGAGGTCGTCGGCGTCGACCGTGTGGAGCGGGGGCGACGGCGGCTGCTCGCCCGCGCCGGGCGTCTCGCCGCCGGGCCCGCCGGGGTGGCCCGGGTCCTCGCCGTCGAGGTGGCCCGCGAACACGTCGGACGCCGCACCCAGGCGCAGGAGGACCGTCTCGCCCGTCGCGTCGTCGAGCCCGTCGTTGTCCGTGACCGCCCACACCGTGCCGTCCCCACCGACGGTCAGGCCCTCGAGCTTCTCCTGCGTCCAGCCGTGCGTGGCGCGCAGGTCGGGCAGGACGTCGCGCGCGAGGGCCTTGGTGACCGGGACCGGGACGGCGCTCGCGGCGCCGACCGCGGTGTCCGGGACGTCGACCGCGTAGACGCGCTTCACCGCGGCGGCCGGGCCGTCGAGCTTGTCGCGCTCGATCACCGCGAGGGTGTCGTGGTCGACGACGGTCACCTCGCTGAGGCCCATCCAGTCGCCCACCGTCGTGGTCGGCTCGAGCGGGTAGGCGAACCAGTCCCACGTGGCCGTCGCGACGTCGTAGCGGCCGAGGCGCGCGGCGCCCGCCGTGCCGCCCTCGTCCGTCGTCAGGCCGCGCTGGAGCGCGACCCACACCTGCTCGCCCGCCCCCTCGCGCGGGTCCTCGCCCGACGGCGCACCGACCGCGACACCCTCGACGCCCTGCTTGCCGAGGCCCGCGGCGACGGCGTCGGGCAGCGGCACCGTCTCGAGGACCGCGCCGGAGGCGTCCACGCGCACGATCGCGTTCTGGGCGCCGTTCGCGCCCTCGACGCCGAGCCAGAACCCGCCGTCGGGACGCGCGGCCACGCCCTCGACGTCCAGGCCGACGGGGACGCCGTCGCGCGTCAGGGTCACGGACCGGTCGATCACGGCCGGGGTGCCGGCGCCGTGGCCGCTCACGTCGAGCGAGAGCAGCTGCGTGACCGAGTACGCGGCGTCGGTCGCCGTCCACAGGCGCTGGGGGTCGGCCGGGTCCGCGCTCAGCGCGCCGAGCGCTCCCCACCCGATCGGCGTGCCGGCGGGCGCACCGGGGGCGTCCGCGGCGACGACGCTCGGGAACTGCGGCGACCCCGCGCCGTCCGCCCACCGCTCCCCCAGGCCGAACAGCGTGACCGCGGACCGGACGCCCGCCGCGGCGTCGTCCTCCTCGCTCGACACCACGAGCAGGTCGCGCCCCGGGACGACGAGCAGACCCTCCGGGCCGTTCGTCGTCGCGAGGACCTGGACGAACCGCGGGGCGGTCGCGTCGGTCACGTCGTAGACGGCCACGAAGTTCGACCGCTCGGAGCCGACGAACGCGTAGCGCGTCCCGCCGAGCGTCGCGACGGCCAGCCCCTCGGGCTCGACGCCCTTCTTGCCCGCGCGGTCCTCGGTGTGCAGACCGACGCGCACGGCGAGACGCTCGAGCTCGGCGCCTGCGTCCCACACGACCTCGCCCGACGTCGCGTCGAAGACCGACCAGCCGCGCGAGCCGCCCTTCCAGTCGCCCTCGTTCGCGGTCGCGACGTGGTCGTCGTCGAGCCAGCCGATGGCGTCGGGCTCGCGCGGGGTGGCGGGGATCGACCCGGTCTGGTCGATCACGCCGTCCTTCTCCACGTCGATCCCGGGGACGGCGACCGCGCCGGCGGAGAAGACGCGCTCGACCTCGCCGGAGGCGATGTCGACGACGGCGACCCCGTTGTTCTCCTGGAGCGTCACCGCGACCTCGGTCCCCGCGGGGTTGATCGCGACGTACTCGGGCTCCGGGTCCTGCGGGGTGTCCAGGCCCGCGTCCGCGACGACCGGCAGGGGCGCGCCGGCGTCGTCGAGGAAGGAGACCGCGCGCGTCGACCAGGCGGCGGGGTCGTCGCCCGGCAGGTCGAGGATCTGCAGGAAGCCGCCCGGGAGCTGCGGGAGGTCGCCCTCCTCGGCTCCCTCGGGCGTCGCCTCCTCGTCGCGCTGGTTCTCGATCGCGACGACGGCGTGCGAGCCGTCCGGCGTGACGGCGACCGAGTCCGGCTGTCCGCCGAGGTCGAGCGAGCGCACGCGCTCCCGCGTCGCGAGGTCGACGACGTCGAGCCGCCCGCTCGGCGCGGTGAAGCTCGGCGACGTGTCCACGACGACGAGCACGTACCCGCCGACGACCGCGACCGAGGTCGGCTCGTCGTGCTCCGAACCGAGCTCGGCGAGACCGAGCGTGCCCAGACCCCGGGGCGCGCTCGGGTCCGTGATGTCGAGGAACCCGATCCTGCGTGCGAGCGCGTCCGTGTGGACGACGGTGCTCCCGTCCTCGCTCACCGCGGAGATCTCCGCGACCGTCCCGGCCGCGGCGTCCTCGCCGGCCGGACGGTTCTGGAAGACCGGGTACGTCGCCAGGCGGTGGAACGTCTGGTCCGCCGCGGGGGTCGTCCACGCGTCGCCGGTCGCGGTGCCGGGCGTCGTGCCGGACTGGGCGGCGGAGACGGCGAGAGCGGGCAGGGCGCCGAGGCCCAGCGTGAGCGTCGCGCCCGTGGCGACGAGCGCGGCGAGCCGCGAGCGGCGTGCCGCCGTGCGCCCGGGGGTCCGCTCGGTGGTCGTTGACATGTCTCTCCTTCGACGAGGGTCGAGCAGAGGTTGCTGTCCTGCGATGGCGCCCCGACGACGGGCTGCGGACCGGTCGATGGCCGTCGGGTGAACAGTGCTCGGTACGGCGCTCGCGCGGCACCCGTTGCTCCAGGCGACGGATTGACCACCGAAGTACTTGATACTTCCGCCCCGTGACAGAACTGTGACCGTCGAGTTACCTAGTACCGACTGTCCCTGGTGGGTGGACGCTTGCTAGCGTCGCTCGGGATTTACCTGCTACCGCCGGTCTCGCCAACGAGGGCGAACCGCGCCACCGGCCCCCTCTCCCGCCGACCTCTCCCCGAACTGGCCCGCACTCTCCCCTCTGCCGACCGCCCCGCGACGACGCGGGGCGTGAGGAAGGACGACCCGATGACGCTGCACGCCTCTCCCCGACCGTCGCGCACCCACACGGTGCTCACGTCCGTCGCGCTCGCCGTGCTCGCACTGAGCGTGGCGGGACTCGTCGCATTCCTGCTCGTGTTCAACGGGCGCGTCGCCGACGGCGCGACCCGCCTCGACGACGGCGCGGCCGAGCTGGAGGCCGGGGCGCAGACCCTCGCCGACGGCACCGCCGAGGCCCAGGACGGCGCCCGGCGCCTCGCCGACGGCGCGGGAGACCTCGAGAACGGTGCCGCCGACCTCCTGGCCGGGGCGCAGAAGGCGTCCGACGGCGCGGCCCAGCTCGCCACCGGCGGCGTGACCGCGCTCGACGGAGCCACCGAGCTCGCCGTCGGCGCCGACGAGCTCGACGCCGGGGCGGCCCGCCTCGCCGCGGGCACCGCCGAGGCCGCCGACGGCGCGGTCCGTCTCGCCACCGGCACCCAGGACCTGGACTCCGGCGCCGCGCGCCTCGCCGCGGGCAACGCCGCCGCCGCCGACGGCGCGACGAAGATCGCCGCCGGGGCCGGCGAGCTGAGCACCGGCGCCCGGACGCTCGGGACGGGCGCCGCACAGGTCGCCGACGGTTCCGCCGCCGTCGCGGACGGCACGACCGCCCTCGCCACCGGTGCAGGGACGCTCGCCGCCGGCACGACCGAGCTCCGCGACGGCGTCCGCACCGGGCTCGGCGGAGGCGTCGCGCAGCTGGGGACCGGTCAGGCGAGGCTGTCCGCTGGCGCTGCCCGCCTCGCGGACGGCGTCGCGACCGCGGACTCCGCCGTCGCCCGGCTCCAGGCCGGGGCCGGCGCGCTCGCGGCCGGCGCCACGGACGCCCGCGCCGCCGTCGACTCGATCGGCGACGGAGCCGGCGACCTGCAGACGGGCGCCGGAGACCTCGCGGCCGGCGCCGACACCCTGCGGCAGTCCGCCGAGGCCGTCGGCACGAACCTCGACGGCGTGGCAGCGACGCTCGACGCCCTCGCACGGGGAGAGGCCCCGGCGTCGCCCGAGACGCTCGCCACGCTGGCGGCGACCGTCCGCGCGCTCGGGAACGGGACCGAGTCGGCCCCCGGGGCCTCCACCCGGCTCGCGCACGGGGCCGCAGGGCTCTCCGCCGGGGCCGCCGACCTGTCCGCGGGAGCGGGACGGATCGCCGCCGGCGCGGGCGACCTCGGCACCGGGATCGACCGCCTCCGGGCAGGGCTCGGCACGGGCACCCCGGAACAGCCCGGGCTCGCCCTCGGCCTCGGGCAGCTGCGCGCGGGCCTCGGGGAAGGGACCGCGGACGCCCCCGGGCTCTCCGCGGGCGTCGCCCAGCTCCGCACGGGCATCGACGTCGACCTGTCCCACGGGGTCAGGACCCTCTCCGACGGCGCGGCCGAGCTCGACGTGAGCATCGGCCGGCTCGAGACGGGCGCCTCCACGCTCCACGGGAAGGTCGGCGAGCTCGGCGCAGGCGCCGCGCGGGTCGCGGCCGGGAACGCCGACCTGAGGGCCGGGGCGACACGCGTGAGCGACGGCAGCGCCCAGCTGGCGGCCCGGACGTCGGAGCTCGCGACCGGGACGGCCGACCTCGCGTCCGGAGCGGGCGACCTCCGGGCCGGCACGACGAAGGCCGCCACCGGCGCGCGCGACCTGCGCAGCGGCACCGCGCGGCTCGCGACGGGTGCCGGCGAGCTGTTCGCCGGGACCACGCGCCTGGAGGACGGGACGCTGCGCCTGCAGAACGGGCTCACCACGCTGTCGACCGGGGCGACGACCCTCGCGTCGGGCAGCGCGGAGCTCGCCGACGGCTCCGCGACGCTCCACGCCGGCACGACCACGCTCTCCGCGGGCGCGTCCGACCTGCACGACGGCAGCACGCGGATCGCCGACGGCGCCGCGACGCTCTCCGACGGCACGGTCACGCTGTCGGCCGGGACGACGGAGCTCAAGGACAGCGTCGAGAACAGCCCCGTCGGACGGGTGTCGCTCGGCATGTCGGCGCTCGTCGGCGGGTCCGTGCTCGCGGGCGTCGCGGGCCTCGGGCTCGGGCTGCGTCGTCGCCTCGCGGCGGCCTGACCGACCGTCGCGCACGGCCGGGCGACGCGTCGGCACCGCCTGGCCCACGACTCGGGAGCCGCTTCACGTCGACGGTGCGGCTCCCGCGGGCGGTGGTCCCGGAGGACAGGACTCCGGGACCGCCGCCCTTCTTCGTGGCCCCGCGCCGGCGCCTCAGGTCCGACCGCGCCGGCTCGCGACCGCCGCGCGCACCCCGCGCCGTCCGACTACTGCCGACGCCGACGCGCGAACACGCACGCCGCGGCCCCGAGGAACACCAGCACGATCCCGGCGCACCACGCGAGGGCGAGGGCCGCCGTCGGGCCGAGGTCCCCGACCGGTGCCCCGGACGAGTCCAGGCCGACGAGCAGCCCGCGGAGCGTCTCGATGACGGGCGTGACCGGCTGGTGCTCGGCGAAACCGCGCAGCCACGACGGCATGGTCTGCGGCGGCACGAAGGCGCTCGACACGTACGGGAGGAAGAGCATGAAGAACCCGAACCCGCCCGCGGCGGCCGGCGAGCGGACGAGCACCCCGACGAAGGCCGCGACGCTCGTGATGGCCAGCACGTAGGCCGCGACGACGCCCACGGTGCCGAGCCACTCGAGCACGCCCGCGTCGGGTCGGAAGCCGATGAGCAACGCGACGCCGAGCACGACGGCCGTCGTGACGAGGTTCTTCAGGACGCTCGCCACGACGTGCCCGACGAGCACGGTCGAGCTCGCGATCGGCATCGACCGGAAGCGGTCCATGATGCCGCCGGACATGTCCTGCTCGACGGCGATCGCGGTGTTGGACGCGCCGTACCCCGCGCACAGCAGGATGATCCCGGGCGTCGCGTACGTGACGTAGTCGGTGCCCACCGCCATCGCGCCGCCGAACACGTAGACGAACAGGATCATCAGCATCACGGGCAGCACGAGGCCGAGGATCAGCTCGTCCGGGTCGCGGCGCACGAGCCGCAGGGACCGGGCGACCATGGTTCCCGCGTCCGTGAGCACGTGCCGTACGGGCCGGGGCGCCAGGGCGGGGCGCGGTGCCGGGCCGCCCGACGGCGCGGCAAGGGTCTGGGCGGTCATGCCGCGGCCTCCCCGTGGTCGGTCGGACCGGTGCGCTCGCCCGGCTGGGAAGCGCGGTCGTCAGGGTCGCGTGTCCGCGCAGCGTGTCCCGTCAGCGTGAGGAACACGTCGTCGAGCGTCGGCTCGCGCACCTCCCACCGCACCGGCTCGACGCCTGTCGCCGCGACCGCGGCGAGCACGTCCCGCACGTGCGCGACCGACCCGTCGGTCGGCACCCGCAGCGTCGTGGAACCCTGGTCGCGAACCGACCTCCTGGCTGCGGGCGTGGACGCCGGCCCGAGCGCCTCGGCCCCCTCGCCCGCGGACCCGACCACCGCGGCGTCATCAGCCGAGGCGAACGTCAGCTCGATGCTCGCGTCTCCGACGCGACGCTTCAGGTCCGCCGGCGACCCCTCGGCGACGACGCGCCCGTCGTCGATCAGTGCGACACGGTCGGCGAGCTGGTCCGCCTCCTCGAGGTACTGGGTCGTGAGGAAGAGGCTCGTGCCGTCGGCGACGACGTCGCGGATGACCCCCCACATGGTCTGGCGGCTGCGGGGGTCGAGGCCCGTGGTGGGCTCGTCGAGGAACATGACCTGCGGCCGCGTGAGCAGTCCTGCCGCGAGGTCGAGCCGGCGCCGCATGCCGCCGGAGTACGTGCCGACCCGGCGGTCGGCCGCCCCCGCGAGGTCGAACGCGTCGAGCAGGCCGTCGACGCGGTCCCGCGCTGTGCGGCGCGGGAGGTGCGCGAGACGGCCCATCATCGTCAGGTTCTCGCGGCCGCTCTGCTTCTCGTCGACGGCGGCGTGCTGCCCGGTGAGGCTGATGAGCCCGCGCACGCGCGCGGCGTCGCGCACGACGTCGTGGCCCGCCACGGTCGCGGTGCCGCCGTCGGGCCGCAGGAGCGTGGCGAGGATGCGGACGGTCGTGGTCTTCCCGGCTCCGTTCGGGCCGAGCAGGGCGAGAACCTCCCCCCGGTGGAGGGTGAGGTCGACGCCGTCGAGCACGGGCACGGGTCGGCGCGGTGAGCCGTAGCTCTTGCGCAGCCCGTCGGCGCGGACGAGCACGTCGGTCGTGGGCACGGGTACCTCCGGGTCGGATCTGCCGCGTACGACAGAAACTGTTTATGGTCTCTACGATTCCGCTTACGGTAGACACCGTTTCGCGACGGGTCAAGACCCGCGGGAGGATGGCCGGATGAGCAAGACCGACGACGCGCGGGGCGCGCAGGACCCTCCGGCCACCCGGCACGACGACCTCTCCCCCACGCTGCGACGCCTCTGGGGCCGGTCGGAACCACCCCGACGCGGCCCCAAGCCGGCGCTCAGCGTCGAGCAGGTCGTGCGCGCCGCCGTCGAGCTCGCCGACGCGGAGGGCCTGGCCGCGGTCTCCATGGCACGGGTCGCGCAGGTGCTCGGCTACTCCTCGATGGCGCTGTACCGCTACGTGGAGAGCAAGGAAGAGCTGCTCGTGCTCATGTCCGACGCCGCCGCCGACGTGCTCGAGCTCCCGCCGTACGCCGAGGGCGACTGGCGGGCCGGGCTCGAGGGATGGACACGCGCGCAGATCGAGGGCGTCCTGGCGCGCCCCTGGTTCCTCGACCTGCCGCTCACGACGTCCCAGGTCGGACCGAACCGGCTGCGCTGGATCGACCAGGCGTTCGCGATCCTGGCCCCGGTCGGCCTCACGGTGGACGAGAAGCTCCAGGTCGTGGGCCTCCTCGCCCAGTACGTGCTCGGGGAAGGTCGCGTCCAGGTGGAGACCCGCCGGGCGGCGGCCGAGACCGTCCGGCGCGCGCAGGGCCTGCCCGAGGACACCCCGGAAGCCGCGCTCGACGAGCGCGCCCTCGCAGCCGCGAACCCGTACGCCGACTACGAGGTCGTGCTCTCCCGCCTCGTCGACCCCCAGGCCTACCCGGCGCTCACCGCCGCGCTCGCCAGCTGGGAGCCGGGACCGGCCCCCGGCGGGTGGGAGAGCGACGTGGGCTTCGGCCTCGACATCCTGCTCGACGGGATCGAGGCGTTCGTCGACCGACGCACCGCCGACCGAGAGCGCCCCGGCCCGCCGAGGGAGAGCCCTGGTCCCGCGAGGTAGAACTCCGGTCACGGGAGGTAGAACCGTGGTTTCCGTGCCCGACGGCGGCGCGGTCGCCCCGGGTGTCGGGGTGGGTGGGGGCGCCGCGTCTACCAGTCAGGGTGTCGGGGCGGCCGGGGCTTCGGGGACCTGGACGTCCGGGAGATCGGGGACGTCGAACGTCGGGACGTCGACGGTCGGGACGTCGAACGTCGGGACATCGAGGTTCTCCATCCGCTCGCGCAGCTCCTCCTGACGGATGCGGTTGTTCTCCTGGATGCAGGAGAGCCGGGCGACGGGGCGGCCCGTGCACTCCTGCACGTCCGAGTCGGGGTCGCGCGGGACGCGCGGCTGCTGGACGTAGCGCCCGTCGGCGTCGTGCTCGTTCGGCGCGACGGGGACGGACGCGAGCGCCGCCACGGTCGCGAGGGCGAGGAGCGCCGTCGTGACGACGAGGACCGCGCCGCCCAGGCCCGCTCGAACCGCTGCGGCGCCGCTCACGGGTAGCCGCCCGTCCCACGCCGCCCGCTGGCGCGCGGCGAGGCGCCACGCGACCCAGAGCGCGACCGTCACGGGCAGGACCCACACCACCGCGGCGAGCCCGGCCACGGGACGGCCGTCCTCACGGGCCAGCCCGCCGGGACCGACGGCGGCGACCACGACCGCGACGACGCCCATGACGAGCGCCCGACGGACGGCCGCGGCCCGCAGCCCGGCGCGCAGCATCGCGATCCGGGCGGCACCGGAGGCGTCCGGCGGGAGGTAGCCGAGGTCGCGCGCCTGCACGAGCATCGCCCGGTACAGGACCGTGTCGTTCGCACCGGTCACGACGAGCACCGCGGCGAGGGCGACGAGGAACCAGCGCACGGCGACGGCGTCGCGGACCACGTAGAGCAGGACGAGCGCCGCGACGACCCCCGCCCAGCCCACGGCGAGCGCGACGACCGTGCCGCCCCGCAGCGGCGTCGAGCGCAGGGTGCGACGGACGAGCCCGCGGGGGGCCTGGAGGAGGACGGGCAGGACGCGGATCGCGGTGACGCCGACCCACAGCAGGACGACGATGCCCCAGACGGGCACGGTGCCGACGTGGGCGTCGCTCATCGAGAACGTCACGACGAGCGCCACCGCACCGATGAGGAGGACGGGCATCTCGGCGAGGCGCAGCACCTGCTGCCACACGCCGAGGTGCAGCAGGTAGCCGGCCTCGGCGTGCTCCGGGTTGAGCGCCAGGACGCCGCTGTACCCCTTGGCGCTGCGGCCCGCGTCGACCGCGAGCGCTGCGTCGAGGTAGAGCAGGTCCTCGTGCTCGGGCGCGACGGCGAGCCCCTGCTGCACGAGCGCCCGCGCCCGGTCGTCGTCCCCGAGGCGCGACCACAGCCGAGCGGCCTGGGCCAGCCGGTCCGGGTCCTCGGGCGCGAGCTCGAGCGCGGACGCGATCCGTTCGCGCGCGAGCGCCCGGTCGCCCGCGCGCACACGGCCCGACAGGTGGGTGTCGGCGAGCTGCAGGTGGTGGCTGGCGTCGTCGGGCGCGATCTCGAGCGCCTTCGCCGCGGCGTCGCGCGCGCCGGCGAGGTCGCCGGTGTTCTGCCGCGCGATCGAGAGCAGGTACAGCGGGCCCTGCGCCTCGGGGTGCATCCCGACGACCTGCTCCAGCATCGGCAGCGCCTCGGTCGAGCGCTGCAGGCGCAGCCGGACCCATGCGCCGGTCGCGAGGAGCTGCGCGTCGTCGGGCAGGGACGCGAGCGCGGCGTCGACCTCCTCGAGAGCGCGCTCGGGCCGCCCCATCTGGACGAGGAGCTCCACGCGGGAGACGACGGCGCGCGGGTCGGTCGTGGTGCTCACGCGGGCGGCCTCAGAGCATCCGCCGCGAGCGCAGGTACGCGGCGAGCTCGTCGTAGCGGCCGTCGTTGTTGGCGAACGTGACGACGTTGCGCGCGGACTGCAGCCACGCCGTCGTGGAGGGTCGCACGTCGGCGAGGGCCGCGTGCAGGTCCGTCATGGTGATGGGGCGCACCTGCCCGGACGCGATCGAGTCCATCATCGCCTTCTCGGCCGCGGTCGCGGCCAGGTGCTCGAGGTCGGCGCCCGAGAAGCCGTCGGTCTGCGCGACGACCGCGCGCAGGTCGATCCCGGCCAGCGGACGGCCGGCGAGGTGGTGGCGCAGGATCGCCTCGCGCGCGGGCTCGTCGGGTGGCAGGACGAGCACGACCCGGTCGAACCGCCCGGGGCGCAGGAGCGCCGTGTCGACGTCCCACGGGTGGTTCGTGGCGCCGAGCACGAACAGCCCGTCGTTGTCGGAGCCGATGCCGTCCATCTCCTGCAGGAGCTGGTTGACGACCGTGCGCATCCCGGACGAGCCCGAGTACTGCGCGCGCTTGCCGCCGATCGCGTCGACCTCGTCGAGGAACAGCACCGCCGGGGCCAGCCGACGTGCCTTCTGGAACAGGGCGTGCAGGTTCTGCTCGCTCTCCCCGATGTACTTGTCCAGGATGTCGGCGAGCGTCACGGTGAGGAAGCGCGCGCCGAGCTCGCCCGCCACGGCCCGGGCCATGTACGTCTTGCCGGTGCCGGGAGGACCGTAGAGGAGGAGCCCGCCGCGCAGCGACTTGCCGAACGCCTTCGCGATGGCCTGGTTGCGCATCGGCTCGAGGAACGCCTCGCGGATGCGCTTCTTCACCGGCTCGAGGCCACCGACGTCGGCGAGCGTGATCGTCTCGCGCGAGACCTCGAGCAGGCCGGAACCGTCGTCGGGCTCGTCGTCGCGCGCCGGGACGAGGAACGGCTCCCCGCCCGAGGCGTCGTGGTGCGCGGGCGCGTCGGTCGCGGACTCCACGACCGGTGCGCTCTCGACGAACGCCGGCGGCACGTGCACGCCGACCTCCTCCTCGAGCCGGTTCCAGTCGATGCCGGACGACGCGCCGTCCGCCGGGCCGGCGGGTGTCGCGGGGCCGGTCCCCGGGCGGGGGGAGCCCGCCGTGGGGGTCGGGGCCGCAGGCTCGGTGCCGGACTGTTCCGCGGACACCGCGGGACGGGTACCGGCCGCCGCGGCGGCCGACTCCTGCACGAGGCGCAACGCCTCTCCGTCCGCGGGGTCGATCCGGAGGCCGGCGCTGGCCTGCTCGAGGGCCTCTACCGGTCGCCCGGCGTCGAGCAGGAGGCTCGCGTAGTGCACGCGCAGCGGCGCGCTCTCGGGCGCGGCCGCGACGGCGGCGGCGAGCGCGGCCAGGGCATCGGACATGGGTGCTCCTCGGGAGGACGGCGGTCGAGGCGTCAGGCCGCACCCGGGACGGCCGCGACCGGGGACCAGTCTGCCCGGGCGGAGGACACCCGACCAGGGGGAGAAGTCACCACGGCAACTACTTGCCATAATGGAAAGTGCATGCTTGACTGGCACGCATGGACGACGCACACCTGACCACGCAGCCCGCTCCCGACCCTCGCGAGGCGGCCGCAGCTCTCGACCGGGCCTCCCGGCTGGCGTGGACGACCCGCGCCCAGGGGTGGCGCTGGGTCCGTCGCTACCTCACGGGATGGGCGGTCGCGAGCGTCGGGCTCGTGCTGACGATCGGCCTGGGCGGGCGCGCCGGGTTCTTCGTCGGGATGGCGGTCTGGGCCGTGGTCGTCGCGGCGGGCACCGCCTGGTCGAGCCGGCAGGGCGCGACGGCCGCGGGCACCGCGCGCCGGATCTTCGTCGGCGCGGCGTCGTGGGCCGTGGTCTACGGCGTGGCGCTCTTCGCCGGCATGAGCCTGTGGCCGGGCCTCGTCGCGTACTGGGTTCCCGCGGCGCTCGTCAGCGCCGCCCCGCTGCTCCTCGCGGCCTGGCTCCCCACCCGGCACGACGCGATGGCGACCGCGTGACCGCCGACGGCGGAGCAGGCGGGGAGATCGTGGAGCTGCACCCGCGTCACGCCCTCGACGACGTGCTCCAGTCCGCCGTGCGCCTCTCCATCACCGCCGCGCTGTCGGGCGTCGAGCGGGCCGACTTCAGGACGCTGCGGGACACCATCGAGCTCTCCGACTCCGCACTGTCGAAGCAGCTGACCGCGCTCGAGGACGCCGGCTACGTCGAGATCACCAAGGAACGCGCCGGACGACGCGCGCGCACCTGGGTCCGCCTGACCGACGCCGGGGCGGGGGCGCTGCGCTCGCACCTCGCCGCGCTGCGCGCGATCGCGGAGCTCTCCCTCCCCTCGGCCGACGGCTGAGACGGGCCGCACCTCGGTGGGCACCGGTGCACCGAGCACGGGATCGGCGACCGGATCCTTGCAAAGAAGGTCCCTGATCCCGTGCTCGCAACGGTTCTCGGTCGTCCACAGCGCGGGTGCGCCCGACCGTCGTCCCCAAGGACGCCCAGGGATCGCGGCGCTGTCGGCGGGAGGCGGCAGAGTGGACCACATGACGACCGAGACGACCAGCGCGTCGGCCACCCCCCTCGCGGCGCCGGACGACGCCCCCGTGGCGCCCCGGCCCGGTACCCGCTGCTTCGGGGACGGCGACCCGCTCTACGAGGAGTATCACGACACGGAGTGGTCGGTCCCCGTCCACGGCGACGCGGCGCTGTTCGAGCGGATCGCGCTCGAGGGCTTCCAGTCGGGCCTGTCCTGGATCACGGTGCTGCGCAAGCGGCCTGCCTTCCGCGAGGTCTTCGCGGGCTTCGACCCGGTGGCCGTCGCGGCCTTCGGGGAGGACGACGTCGAGCGCCTCCTCGCCGACGCCCGCATCATCCGCAACCGGCAGAAGATCACCGCGACGATCGACAACGCGCGGGCGCTGCTCGCGCTGCAGGCGAGCGACCGCACGCTCGACGAGCTCTTCTGGTCGTTCGCCCCCGCGCCCCGACCGAGCAACCCGACGACGTGGGCCGACGTCCCTGGCTCGTCGCCGGAGTCGCTCGCCCTGTCCAAGGCGTTGAAGAAGGAGGGCTTCCGGTTCGTCGGGCCGACCACCGCGTACGCGGCGATGCAGGCGTGCGGGCTCGTCGACGACCACCTCGCGACGTGCCCGGTCGTGCTCGCGCGAACCGCCTGACGGGCGTCCTGCACCGTCGGCCCGCCCACATCGTGAGACGGGATGCGACGATGAGGGCATGAGCGCCTACGTCTCCGTCCTCGACCTGTTCTCGATCGGTGTGGGTCCGTCGAGCTCGCACACGGTCGGGCCGATGCGTGCGGCGAAGGCGTTCGTCGCCGGACTCGCGGACCGGGACGTGCTGGCGCAGGTCGGCGGGCTGCGCGTCGTGCTGTGCGGGTCGCTCGGCGCGACGGGGGTCGGCCACGGGACGCCGGACGCCGTCGTCGCGGGGCTGATCGGCCTGGACCCGGAGACGTGCGACCCGGCCCGGGTCCCCGGCTCGTGGGAGAAGCTCGGCGACGGCGCCCCGGTCGCGCTGCTCGGCCGGCACCGTGTCTCGATGGCGAGCGACGACGTGCGGCTCGCCCCGTTGACCCGCATGCCGGGGCACCCGAACGGGATGCGGTTCACTGCTCTCGACGTCGACGGCGCCGTGCTCGCCGAGGAGGCGTACTACTCGGTGGGCGGCGGCTTCGTCCTCACCGCGACCGAGCTCGCGTCCGCCTCCGCGAACGAGGCCGCGCAGGTCGGGGCGGAGCTGGCCGGCGAGGCGGTCGATCCCGGGACCGAACCTGTCGGGGTCCCGCTGCCCTTCGCGAACGCGGCCGAGCTGCTCGCGGTGTGCTCCCGGGAGCGCGCCTCGGTCGCCGCCGTCGCGTGGGCGAACGAGGCGACGTTGCGACCCGCGGCCGAGGTCGAGGCGGGCCTGGACCGCATCTGGGACACGATGAGCGCGTGCGTCGACGCCGGGCTCGAGCGCGACGGCGTGCTGCCCGGGCGGCTCAAGGTCCGCCGGCGGGCCCGCGCGCAGCGCGAGCGGCTCGAGCTCGCCGACGAGCGGGGCGCGGACACCACGATCGAGTGGCTCCAGGCGTTCGCGATGGCGGTCAACGAGGAGAACGCCGACGGGCGGCGCGTCGTCACCGCCCCGACGAACGGTGCGGCCGGGATCATCCCCGCCGTCGGACGGCACTTCCTGCGCACCCACCCGGAGGTCGCCGCCGACCCCGCGCGCCGCCGTCGGGCCATGCGCACCTACCTGCTCACCGCCGCGGCGATCGGCGCGCTGTACAAGCGCAACGCCTCGATCTCGGGAGCCGAGGCGGGCTGCCAGGGCGAGGTCGGTTCCGCCTGCTCGATGGCTGCGGGCGCGATCTGCGCGGTCCTCGGCGGCACCCCGGCCCAGGTCGAGAACGCCGCCGAGATCGCGATGGAGCACAACCTCGGCCTCACGTGCGACCCCGTCGGCGGGCTCGTGCAGGTCCCGTGCATCGAGCGCAACGCGATCGCCGCCTGCACCGCCGTGTCGGCCGCGCGGCTCGCGCTGCAGGGCGACGGCTCGCACGTCGTCTCGCTCGACACCGTCATCGAGACCATGCGTCAGACCGGCGTCGACATGTCGACCAAGTACAAGGAGACGTCGACGGGCGGCCTCGCGGTCAACGTCGTCGAGTGCTGAGCCGGAGCCCGGCACACGTCGAGCCCCGCACCGGCGGGTGCGGGGCTCGACGTGCATCGGACGGTGCTGCTGCGACCGGCTAGCCGCAGGTCGGTGCGTCGTACGACGCCTCGACGGTCGACTCGCGGCCGTCGTCCGCCGTCACGGTGACCGTGGCGACGCCTGGCTCGACGTCGCCGCGGACCGCGAACGACTGGTACGCGCTGGCTCCGGGCGCGACCGCGGTGAAGGCCTTCTCGCCGTACGGCGACGAGAGCTCGACGTCGAGCGGGACCTCGTCGGTGTTGGTCGCCCGGACCGCGAGGTAGGGCGCGCCGGCGAGGCAGCGCGGCTGTGCGACGACGTCGACCGCGAGGTCCGACCCCGTCTCGACCGGGGTGAGGGTCCAGAACCGGTCGGCCGTGGCCGCGTCGGTCGCCGTCGTCGTGCCACCCGCGCCGCCGCCGACCGTGACGGTCCCGTCGCGGCCGTTCCCGGACGAGTCCGTGACGGTCGCGCCCCCGGCCTCGTCGAACGCGTAGTGCAGGACGTCGCCGTCGGCCGGCTGGCCCGACGCGAGCGCCACGACGTCCTGCGCCGAGAGCGCGCGGCCGTAGAGCGCGAAGTCGTCGATCGCGCCGTCGAACGCGGGGTCGCTGCCGTACTGCGACTTGCCGAGGTAGCTGCGGCCGGTCGTGTCGCCGAGGTCGGCGGGCGACGTGGTGATCGTGCCCGTCGCGACGGCCTGCCCGTTGATGTACATCGTGCCCGTGGTCCCGGCGACGGTGATGGCCACGTGGGACCACTGGTCGAGCGCGAAGTTCTGGCCGTTGTAGCTGAGCTGCTGCTCGCCGCCGGCGCCGTTCGCGGTGATCGCGAACCGCGGACCGCTGCCCGCGTTCACCGTGAGGAACATGCTCCGGCTCGAGCTCGCGCCGAGGTCGAACACGCGCGCCCACGTGGGCAGTGCGGACGGCTTGATCCACGTCGAGACGGACCAGTCGCCGTCGAGGCCGCCGAGGGTGCCGTTCGGGAGCGTCACGTACGACGCGCTCTGGCAGAAGTCGAGCGCGGTGCCGATCCGACCCGGCCGGCGGTCGCCGTCGGCGCGGCAGTTCGAGGTCGGTGACCCGTCGGTCCACTGGATGACCGGCGCCCCGGGCTCGGTGCTCATGTCGCCGACGCCGAGCGTGAGCCCGGTGCCGTAGTTCGCGAGCCGGACGCGCCCCTCGGGGTCGGGGACGAGCTGCCAGAGCTGGTCCTCGGTGCCCTCGTCCTCCCGGACGACCGCGGCCGCGCCCGTCTCGGTCGACGCACCGTCGACCCCGAGCACGAGCCCGGTGGCCGCGTTGACGACCCGGTAGAGACCCGAGCCCGCGTCCTCGACCCGCCAGGCCTGCGTCGCGCCGCCGTCGGCGTCGGCCTGGACGACCGGCGTACCCGCCGTCGTGGCGCCGTCGGCCGTGTCGAGCACGAGGTCGCTGTTGCGGTTGGTCAGGGTGTACGTGCCGGCCAGGCCCTGCGTCTCGGCCGCCGGGGTGACGACCACGTGGTAGCCGTAGGCGGGGTTCATGACGACGGGCACGGTGATCGAGCCGTCGTCGCCGACCTCGTACGTCGTCTCCGAGATCGTGATGGGGCCGGGCGTCGGGACGGTGCGCCCGTACGACGGCGTCGTCTCGAGCGTGACGTTCACGGTGTCGCCGAGCGCGAGCGCGTCGAGGCCGTTGACGACGATCGACGTCGGGCCGCTGTTGCCGCCCGCGATGATCTTCACCTCGTCCCGCGCGTCGTTGACCGACGCCGCGCCGTCGAGCGGGCTCTCGTTGGACGGCGGCGTCGTGGTGACCATCTGGCCCTCCATGTCCGCGTACCAGGTGTAGAGCCAGTAGGCACCGTTCGGGGCGCCGCCGCGCGAGACGAGCAGGTCGCCCAGGGTCCCGGACTGGTTCCAGAAGGCGAGCTCGGCACGGTCGATGCCGTAGCGCTCGAACTTGGCGATGTAGCCCACGAGCGGGCCGGGCAGGCCGACCTCCTGCGGGGACGCGTACTCCGCGATGTCGATCGGCAGGTCGGGCAGGCCGAGCTCGTCGAGCATGGCACGCACGGACTCGACGTCGCCCTTCGTCTTCGACGACCGGATGAGCTCGTGCCACTCCAGCACGTCCGGGACGGTGTTCGTCTCCTTCGCGAACTCGAGGAACTCGCGCATGCGCGTGATGTTGTCCGAGAAGCTCGGTCCCTGGATCGGGACGTCCGGGCCGATCTCCTCGCGCAGCACGTCGTAGGTGAACTTCCAGGCGTCCAGGAAGTCCCCGTTCTCCGTGCGCCAGGTGATGTCCGGCTCGTTGAACGGCGCGTAGGCCACGACGTTCGTCGCGCCCGAGGCCTCGACGTCGGCGACGACGTCGCGGATCACGTCCTCCCAGCCCTTGCGGTCGGCCGTGGTCTCCCAGCTGAACTGGTAGGGCCAGCCCGGGTAGTAGTCGATGATGCGCACGACGACGCCGGCGCCGTGGCGCTCGGCCGTGCGCCACACCTTCGCGGTGTCGCCGGTGGGCTGCTGGCGCCCGTTCGGCGGCATCTGCATGAAGGTGTTCGGCTTGATCGGCGCGATGAGGTCGTCGGACGGGACGCCCTCGTCGGCTATCCCGTAGAGCGATCCCGTCGCGACGTACGACACGTCGCGGAAGGGCTGGTCGGCCTCGACGACGAGCGTCGAGTCGGGGCCGGGTGCTGCCGTCGCCGACGTCGCGGAGACGCCGATCCCGGCCGCCGTGAGGGTGAGCGGGGCGACCAGGGCCGCGGAGACGGCCGCGGCGGTGCGGCGTCGCGCGCGGGGCGCGGGTGTGGTGGTTCTGCGTGACACGGGTAGGTCCTCCGTCGTGGAAGCGGTTCCGGGGCGCGTGACGCACCCCGTCGGTCCGTGCTGCCGCGCCCACGTGTCCGTGGGCGCTGGCTCCGTGCGCGGCCGCCAGCGGGCGGCCGTCGTTCTGGTCACCTCCTTCCCGGGTGGCCGCGCTGGTCCGCGGCCACGCTCGATCGAGGTCCGGCGGCGGGGCGGCACCGCCGCCCCGCCGCCGAGACGCGTCAGGCGCAGTCGGTCGCGTCGAACGCGTGCGTCGTGGTCACGCCGCCCGCGGTCACGGTCGCCTCGCCGTCGCCGACGGCCGCGGCGCGGACGGCGAACGACTGGTAGAGGCTCGCGCCGGGCTGGACAGCGTCGGCCGCGCGCGTGCCGTACGGCGTCGCGAGCCCCACGGGCACCGCCCCGTCGGACGTGTTGGTCGCCCGGACCGCGACGTAGGCCTTGCCGGCGAGGCACCGCGCCTGGACGGTGACCTCGACCGGGCTGACCTGCCCACCGGTCGGCGCCGCGAGCGGCGACACGGTGATGCGGTCGACGATCGGCGCCTCGTCGGCCCGCAGGTTGTAGTCCGCCGGCCACGTCTCGGACGCGTAGGTCTCCCCGTCCCAGTTCGTCGCCTCCTCGGAGCGCAGCCGGATCGTGTTCTCGCCCTCGGCGAGGTCGAGGACGACGGTGCGCTCCCAGAAGCTGTTCGCGTGGAACGTCGGTACGAATGCGAACCGCTCGTCCGGGCCGCCGTTCACCGAGACGTCCGCGTGCCGGGCGACGGGGTTGGGGTTGTAGTGCGTCCCGTCGACCTGCTCCGGGTTGGAGAACCGGACGACGACCGCATGCGGGCCGGCTTCGGCGGCGTCCACGTGGAACGTCAGCGCGCTGTCGTTGCCCGGCTCGCCGCCGACGCCCGCGACCGCCTGCCCGCCCTCGGCGAGCGAGAGGTCGACGACCGTCGCGGAGCCCGCGAGCTCGGCGTCCTCCGCCTGATGCTCGCTCGTCTCGAGCGCGCCCTCGCCCGGGGCGACGGTGAGGCGGTCGAGCACGACCGGCGTCGCGCCGCCCGTGACGGTCACCTTGTTGACGCCACCCTCGAGGTGCACTGCCACCTCCTGAGCCTTCGCCAGGTCGAGCACGTCGCGGTCGTTGACCGTGACCGTGCCGGTCCCGCCGCCCAGGAGGTCGACGCCGAGCGACGCCTCGGCGTCGCGCGCGCCGTAGACCCAGAACGTGGCCGTCTCACCCTCGGCGAGCTCGACACCGCCCGCGCCGGAGATATCGCCGGGCTCGACGCCGTCGGGTGCCGTGTAGACCGCGTCGCCGCCGTCGGACGTCGCGAGCTCGGCCTCGTAGACCGCCGTCGTCGCCTCGGGGTTGGCGAGCGACAGCGTGATGCGGTCGACGATCGCGTCGCCCTGTGTCGCACCGCTCCCCTCGACGCTCCGGGCCGCGAGAGAGATCGTGTGCGTGCCGGCCGTCAGGTCGACGGTCGTGTCGGCGTGGTCCCAGACGACCCACTTGTAGCCGAGCGGCAGGTGGATCTCCTGCTCGTGCTCGCCGTCGACCCGCACGAACGCGTTGGTCGGTCCCTGGTCCTGAACGGACGCATAGGTGTTGAGGCTGTTCGCGAAGACCGACAGGTCGTAGGTCCCGTCCTGAGGAACGGTCACCTCGAAGTCGAGCACGACGTCGGAGCCCGTGCGGATGCCACCGACGTCGTAGCCGCCGGACGTGTAGAACTTGCCGACGTCGGACGGCGAACCCTCGGGGCCGTTGCGGCTGTAGCCCGTCCCGGTGTGCTCGGCGTCCTCCGCCTCGTAGCTGCCCTGCCACGTGGTCGGCGTGGCGGTCGTCGAGTCGCCGGCGCCCGCGGGGGTCACCACGATCTCGTACGCCGACGACTCCTCGAGCTGCGGGAGCGTCTCGCCGTCGAACTCGACGACGACCTTCCCGTCGACCACCGGCAGCGTGAGCTCCGCGAGGTGCCGCGGCTGCTCGGAGTCACCGAGCTGCCCCGTCCACGGGATCTCGCGCACGAACGCGCGGACCTCGTCGCCGAACACGTCGCTCGGGACGTTCACGAGCTCGACCGGCGCGGCGCCATCGGACCCGCCGAGGATCGTGCGCGAGACGGCGCGCTCCTCGTCGAGCGTCGAGACGCCCTGGAGCGTGTAGTTCTCGCCGGGGAACGGCGGCGTCACCTCGACCGTGTGCCCGCTCATGTGCGCGTACGCGTTGTAGAGCCACCACTGACCGTTGCCGCGGTTCTGCTGGACCGCGGAGTCCGAGAGGTTCCCGTTGATGTTCCAGAACGCGATCATCGCGTCGATCTTGGAGTCCTCGATGGCGGAGATCCACTGGATCATCTGTCCGGGGACGGACGTGTGGTAGTTGAACGCGTACTCGTTGACGTTGACGGGCAGCTCGGTGCCCTCGAGCTCCGTGCCGGCGAACACCTCGGCCTCCCAGCCGCGGTAGGTCTCGACCGACTCCCTGATGGCCTGCGGGTGCGTCAGCTCGTGCCACGTGATGATGTCCGGCACGGTGCCGACCTCGGCGGTGTGCTCCATGAAGCCCTTGACCTGGCCGTAGAGGACGCTCGTGCCCGGCCCGGCGATCCGCATGTCCGGGTGGGCAGCCTTGATGGTCCGGTACGTCTCGTCCCAGGCGGCGAAGTAGTCGGTCGGGTCGTCGAGCCACGACGTGCGGTCCAGGCTCCACTGACCGGTGCCGAACATGTTGCCCTCGGGCTCGTTGAACGGCTCGATGACGATGTTGTCTCGGTACTCCGGGTCGAGCGTTCCGATCTTCGTGAGCTGCTCGTCGAGCACGCGCGCGTAGTCGGCGAGCTTCTCCTCCGGGGTGTCACCGGGCCACTGGTACGGGAAGCCGCGGTAGTAGTCGGTGACGCGCAGGTACACGTCGCCGTCGGTCGCGTCGGCGAGCGGCTTCACGACCTCGAGCGCGTCGGAGCCGGGGTGCTGCGCACCGTCCTGGGCCTTCGTCGCGACCGTCCGGACGTTCATGCCCTCGATGAGGTTGTCCGTCGGCATGCCGTCCCCGTACAGGCCGTAGAGCAGGCCGGACGCGCCGCCGAGGAACTCGCCCGTGTCCGTGCCGAGGTCCACGCGGAGCTCGCCGCGGTGCACCGTGACCTCGGCGGTGACGGCGTTCCCCGCGGCGTCGCCCGACACGGTGAAGGTCCCGGTCGACGCGTACTGCTCGGGCGCGACCTCGTCCCACGTCACGGGGACCTCGCGGTCGTAGCCGTCGGAGAAGGCCCCCCGGACGCCCGCCGGCAGCTCGGGTGCGACGCCGAGCGTCGTGCGGACCTCGAACGTGTCGTCGGACAGCCCGGTGGCGGTCGGGACGTCGTCGCCGACCAGCTCGGCCACCTGCTCGGCGGTCAGTGCGGAGCGGTAGACCCGGAAGTCGTCGACGGCGCCGTCGAGCAGCGGGTCGGCGTAGAACGACCGTCCGATGTACCCGGCGCTCGTCGCACCGGCCGTGAGCAGGTCGCTCGCGGCGAGCGTGGTCGGCGCCGACGCGACGGCGACGCCGTCGAGGTACGTGGTGACCCGGTCGGCCGCGGTGTCCAGCGTGGTCGTCAGGGTGACCCAGTCCCCCGCCCGCAGCGGCCCGTAGCCCGTGACCTGAGCCTCGCCGCCACCCCCGTTGGTGGTGATCGCGGTGCGCAGCCGGCCGTCGCCGGCCGACGGCGTGGTGAACAGGTAGCGGGACGTGCTCGTGCCGAGGTCGTAGACCCGTTGCCACGCGCCGCCCGTGCCGTCCCAGCGCACGCGCGTGGAGACGGTGAGGTCGGTCGCGCCGTCGAGCGCGCCGCGCGGGACGGTCACGTAGCCGCCACCCGTCCCGCCGGCGAGCTCGAGGGCGGGGTCGCCGTCCACGTCGACGACGGACGCGGAGCCCGTGACCGTGCCGTCGAGGCCGTTGCCGGACGCGTCCGGCACGGTCGACCCCACGACGTCGTCCATCGTGTAGTGCAGGTCGGGCTCGGGCGTGGCCGCGGCTGCCGGGAGGGCGGTCCCTCCACCGACGGTGCCGGCGGCGAGCGCCAGGGTCGTGGACAGCGCGACCGCCGTCCGTCGCGGCGCGCGCCGCGAGGATGTCGTGCTCTTCATCGAGTACCTCTCTCTCATCGCGCGCCGTGCGGCGCACGCTCGGACGTCGTCGTTCGAGCTCGTGCCCTCTCGGGCGTCCTCCTCCCCCGTGCGGTCGTGCGGTCGTGCGGGTCGTGCGGCCGGTCGGCGAACCGGGTGTCGAACCGGTTCGCCGACCGACCTGCGGACGCGGGACGCGTCCGCGGTCAGGAGACGGGCGTCCCGGGCGGGACCGCCCCCGTGGTGCGGCCGACCACGTGAGCCAGCGCGCCGTCGCGCAGGAACACGGGGACGACGTCGAGCGGCGCCTGCGCGCGGACCGTGCGGCCGCCGTCGTGCACCTCACCGGTCGCCGCGTCCGTCCACCGCGCGCCGGCGGGCAGCCAGACGTCGCGCTCGCGCGCGCCGGCCTCCAGGACGGGCGCCACGAGGACGTCCGGACCCAGCAGGAACTGGTCGTCCACGTCCCACGCGCGCGGGTCGCCGGGGAAGTCGTGGAAGAGGCCCCGCATGACCGGCTGCCCGTCCGTGTGCGCGGCGCGCATGACCTCGCGCACGTACGGACGCAGCGCCTCGCGCAGGTGCACGTACCGTTCGAGGACCCCGTACACCTCGTCGCCGAAGCTCCACAGCTCGTTCGGCCCCCCGGACCGCAGGCGCCGCGAGCCGTCCGCCGCGGCCACGTCCTCGTACGGGAGGCGGTCGCCGTGCAGGCGCATCACCGGGCTGAACGCCCCCAGCTGGAACCAGCGCACGAGCAGCTCGTGGAACTCCGGGTCCGTGACGTCGCCGTGGTGGAACCCGCCGATGTCGGTCGTGAACCACGGGATGCCCGCGACGCCCATGTGGATGCCCGCGGTGACCTGCCGCGCCATGTCCTGCCACGTCGAGCTGATGTCGCCGGACCACACCAGCGCGCCGTACCGCTGGCTGCCCGCCCAGGCGCACCGCGCGAGGTTGACCACCTCGTCCTCGCCGTCCTCGCGCTGGCCGTCCCAGAACGCCCGCGCGTAGAGCTGTGGGTACAGGTTGCCGACCCGGAGGTTCGGGCCCAGGTGGTAGCGGTACGCGTCGAAGTCGTAGACGCCGTACTCCGGCTCGGCCTCGTCGAGCCAGAACGTCCGGATCCCGTGGCTGCCGTAGTTGCGGCGGCAGGTCTCCCACAGCCAGCGGCGGGCCTCGGGGTTGGTGACGTCGAGGAACGCGCTGGGCCCCTCGAACGCCATGTGCACGTCGAGACCCCGCTCGGCGCGGACCAGGAGGTTCTCGCGACGCAGGTGGGAGTAGTTCTCGGACTCGACGGACACCTGCGGCCAGACGGAGACCATGAGCTCGACGCCCAGCTCGCGCAGCTCGGCGACGAGCGCCGAGGGGTCGGGCCAGAACTCGTCCTCGAAGCGGTAGTCGCCCATCTTCGGCCAGTGGAAGAAGTCCGCGACGATCACGTCGAGCGGCAGCCCGCGGCGCCGGTGCTCGCGCGCGACCTCCAGGAGCTGGTCGGCGTTCCAGTACCGCAGCTTGCACTGCCAGAACCCGAGGCCGCGCTCCGGCATCATCGGCACGTGCCCGGTCGCGTCGGCGTACGCGCGCGTGATCCGGGCCGGGGAGTCGCCCGCGGTCACCCAGTAGTCGAGCTGCCGCGTGGCCTCCGCGTGCCACTCGGTCCGGTTGCGCGCGAACGTCGCCCGGCCGATCGCCGGGTCGTTCCACAGGAACCCGTACCCGGCGCTCGACAGCACGAACGGCACGCTCGCCTGGGAGTTGCGGTGGGCGAGCTCGAACGTCGACCCCTTGAGGTCGAGGACGTGCTGCTGGTACTGCCCCATCCCGTAGAGCTTCTCGTCGGGGTCCGACTCGAACGACGCCGTGAGCTCGAGGTCTCCCCCGAGGCGGGGGCGGAACCGGCGCGCCTGCAGGTCGAGCGACCCGCCCCGCCCGAGCTCGCGCAGGAGCAGGCGGCCGTCGCGGTCGTAGAACGCGATCTCGCAGTGCGACCGCTCGTACCCCACCGGCTCGTGGAACCACGTCGTGACCCGGAGCTCCACGCGCAGCGCGCCGTGCACGAGCGTCGCCCCGTCGGGGCGGAGCTCGACGCTCGCGTCGCGCGGTGGCGGCACCTCCTCGCGCGGCAGGAGCGCGTGCTCCGTGTCCACGACGTCCCCCATGAGGGCCGCGCGGACGCGGACGGAGTCGGGCCCCCACGGCTCGACGACGAGCGTCTCGCCACCCCCGCGCCACTCCAGGCGCGTCCCGTGGGCCCGCACGGGGCTGTCGGTCTGGTCCTTGCTGGTCACCGGGTCTCCTTCGACGGCTGTGGTCACTGGTGGTCAGGTCAGAGGGTCGGGACGAAGACGCGCATGGTCGACGGCCCGCGCTCGGCCCACCGGTGGTAGGGCACGAGCACGAGGTCGAGCTCCTCGCGCCGCACCGGCGTGGGAGGTGCGCTCGGGTACGGCAGGGACGACCGGTCGGCGTGGTGGGCGACCACGCTGGCGCGCACCACGGCCCCGTCGCCGTGCGGGCGCGGCGGTGCGCCGGGGTCGACCCGGACGTCGTCGACGGTCACGCCCGCCGGCAGGTCGACGGACTCCAGGCACAGCACGAGCGGTCCGCGCTCGACGGCGACGCACCCCCGCACCGCGTCGACGCGAGGGTCCGGCCAGGTGAGCCGGGGCGCGACCGGGAGGTCCAGCACGACGACGTCGCCCGGCCGGAGCGTGCCCCGCACCTCCGCCCAGCCCGGGGAGACCAGCCGCGCGACGCCGCCCGGCCCGGTGAGCGTCGCGCCGTGCGCCCAGGAGGGCACACGCAGCCGCAGGGCGACCTCGCGCGCGGGCGCCTCCAGGACCTCGACGCGCACGACGCCGTCGGAGGGGTACTCCGTCACCACGCGCACGGCGAGCCGCCCGCCCGCGTCGAGCGCGACGTCGACGTCGCACGCGGCGTGCTGCAGGAGCGACAGCTCGTCCCCGTCGACCGACGCGACGTACGTCTGCCACGACGCGAGGGTGCGCGCGACGTTCGTCGGGCAGCACGACACGTCGAACCACGGCGCCCGGACCCCGCCCTCGGCACGCGGGTTCTCCGCGTCGGCGGCGACGTCCTGCCCCGCGACGCGCTGGTGGAGCGGGTTCGCGTAGAAGAACGCGCGGCCGTCCGCGCGGGGCGACGTCGCGACGACGTTGAGGAACGTGCGCTCCATGAGGTCCGCGTAGCGGACGTCGCCCGTGGCGAGGAACAGCCGCCAGGAGACCATCACGGACGCGATGCCCGCGCACGTCTCGCAGTACGCGCGGTCGGCGGGCAGCTCCCAGTCGTCGCCGAAACCCTCGTCCTGGTGGCGCGAGCCCATGCCACCCGTCAGGTACGTGCGCCGCTCGACCGTGCGCTCCCACTGCCGCACGACCGCGCCGAGGAGCTCGTCGTCGCCCGTGTCGACCGCGACGTCGACCGCGCCCGCGGCGAGGTACAGCGCGCGCACGGCGTGCCCGCGCCACACGTCCGCCTCGCGCACCGGGACGTCGTCCTGGAAGTACGCGGGGCTCAGGAGCGGGATCGGCGTCAGGGCGCCGTGCCCGCGGCGCTCGACGAAGACGCGCGCCTGCTCGGTGTAGCGGGGCTCGCCCAGCGCGCGGCCGAGCTCGGCGAGCCCGACCTCGATCTCCGGGTGCCCGCAGAGCCCCGCGCGCCCGTCCGGGCCGAACTCGCGGCACACCTGGTCCGCCGCGCGGCGTGCGACCTGCACGAGCAGGTCGTCACCGGCGGTGCGCACGCGCGCGACGGCCGCCTGGAGGAGGTGGCCCACGCAGTACAGCTCGTGCCCCCGCTCCAGGTCGGTCCAGCGACCGGGCTGACCGGCGTGGCCGTAGCAGGTGTTGAGGTACCCGTCCTCGTCCTGGGCCGCGGCCACCCGCTCGACGAGGCGGTCGTACCGCTCCGCGAGCGCCGGGTCGTCCGAGCGCGCGAGCTCCCAGGCCATGGCCTCGAGCAGCTTGTAGACCTCGGAGTCGGAGAACTGCCACCCCGGACGGTCGCCGCCCGTGGTGCCCTGCGTCACCGCGTCGAAGCTCGCGAGCCAGCCGAGCCGTTCCATCCAGGTGGCGCAGTGGTCGATCGTGGCCCGGGCGTTGGTCTCCTGGAGGGTCCCCCAGAATCCTCCGGCGAGCCGGACCTCGCCCGTGCCGAGACCGCGACGGCCGGGTGTCGGGGGCTCGACGGGGCGCGCCGTCGGGTCGACGAGGGCCGTGGACCCGCTCGGGCGGGCGGCGGGGACGGTCACGGTGGAGCGGTCTGTCACGGTCGGTCCTTCTGACGAGGTGCGGAGGCGCGGGTGCGGGTCGGCCACGGGGGCGGGCCTCAGTCCTTGACGGCGCCGGCGGTGACGCCCGCGGCGACGAAGCGCTGGGCGAGCACGAGGAGCACGGCGGCGGGCACGGACGCGACGACGGCGGTCGCCATGATCGCGTTCCACTGGGTCGTGTTGTTGCCGATGTAGTTGTAGATCCCGAGCGTGATCGGGACGAGGCTGCCGTTGCGGTTGAGCGTGGAGGCGAAGATGAAGTCGGACCACGCCCACAGGAACGCGAACAGCGCCACGGTGACGGTCGAGTTGCGGCTCACCGGCAGCACGACGGCGACGAACGTGCGCCACGGCCCGGCGCCGTCGACGCGCGCGGCCTGCAGGAGCTCGCGCGGGATGCCGGACATGAACGCCGTGTACAGCAGCACCCCGAACGGGACGGCGATCGTCGAGTCGGCGACGATCAGCCCGCCCACGGTGTTGAGGAGGCCGAGGCGCACGTAGATCGCGTAGAACCCCATGGCCATGACGACCGCCGGGATCATCTGCGCGACGAGGAGGAGGAAGTTCAGGGTCCTGGCACCGCGCAGGTGGAGCAGCGCGATCGCGTAGCCCGCCGGCGCGGCGATCAGGACCGTCAGGACGACGCACCCGAGCCCGACGAGCAGGCTCGTGCCGAGCGCGGGAAGCTGCTGGGCGAGGACGGCCCGGTAGCCCTCGAGCGTCGGGTCCCACGGGAACCAGTGCGGCGGGTCCGCGCGCAGGTCGCTCGTGCGCGTGAGCGAGACGTTCACCATCCAGTAGACGGGGAACAGCATGAGGGCGGTGAAGACGACGCCGAGGGCGGTCTTCCACCACGGGCGGGTCGAGGTCATGACGCCTCCTGACGGCGCTGGAGCTGCAGGTGCAGGAACCCGAAGACGAGCGCGACGAGGATGAGGATGTTGCCCACGGCGGCGGCGGGCGAGAAGTCGGGCTGCCCGGTGCCGAACGCCTCCCGGTAGGACCAGACGGCGAAGGTCGTGGACGCGTTGCCGGGCCCACCGGTCGTCATGATCCAGATGACGTCCACGACCTTGAGCGTGTAGATGAGCCCGAGCAGGATCGTGATCGCGGAGACGGGCCGCAGGAGCGGCAGGGTGATGCTGCGGAACTGGCGCCAGGCACCGGCGCCGTCGAGCGACGCCGCCTCGTAGACCTCACCCGGGATGTTCTGCAGGCCGGAGTACAGGATGACGAGGTTGAACGGGATGCCGAGCCAGATGTTCGCGATCGTCACGGCGAGCAGTGCGGTGTCCGGGGACGTGAGCCAGTTGATCTGGCCCACGCCGAACGACTCGAGCACCGAGTTGACGATGCCGTTGTCGCTGTTGAGCATCCACGCCCACGTGGACGACGACACGATGAGCGGCAGCAGCCACGGCACGAGGAACAGCGCGCGCAGGATCGCCGAGAGCCGGAAGCCGGACCGGAAGAACACCGCGAGCGCGAGCCCGATCGTGAACTGGAACGCGATGGACACCAGGGTGAACACGGCCGTGTTCCACAGGGCCGCGGGGAACGTCGACGACGCGAACACGTCCGCGAAGTTGTCGAGGCCCACGAACTCGGGGTTCCCCTGGACGAACGCCCGGATGGTGTAGTCGTGCAGGCTGAGGTCGACGTTGCGCCACAGCGGGTACGCGTAGAAGAGCACCAGGTAGGCGAGCAGCGGGGTGGCGAAGCCCACGGCGGTCCACTGGCTCGCGTTCGGTCCCCGCCGGCGGCGCCGCCCCGAGGGGGCGGCGGGCGTCGTGCCCGCCGCTCCCCCGGTGCTCTCGCGCGTCCCGACGGCGGTCGGGAGGGTGGTCATGTTCGTCCTTCGTCCGGTCCTGTGATCGTTCACATGCGACGCGTGTCGCGGCGGGTCGGTCGCGGCGGGTCAGCTCGTCGCGGCCTCGGCGTCGGCCTGCGCGGTAGCAAGCGCTTCCTGCGGCGTCTGCGCCCCCGAGAGCGCGTTCTGGACCGCGGTCCACAGCGCCTCGGAGATCATCGGGTAGTCGGTGCCCAGGTTGTCGCTCGTGCGGCCCTTCGCGCTGCGCACGGCCTCGACCCAGGTCTCGAGCTCGGGCTTCTCCGTGAGGAGCTGCTCCTGGCCCGCCTCGGTCGGCGGGACGTAGTACGCGAAGGTGTTGGCGGTCTCGACGAAGCCCTCGGGCGTCGTCATGCACTCGACGATCTGGCGCGTGACGTCGTACCGGCCCTCGTCGGACTGCACCGGCGCGACGATGAACTCGCCGCCCGTCGGCGCGGGTGCGACGCCGCCGTCCTGGGCGGGGAGCTGGATCACGCCGGTCTCGAAGTCCGCCTCGGCCGCGCTGTTGACCTGCCACGTGCCGTTCTCGACGAACGCGAAGTCACCGGTGAGGAACTCCTCCCACGTGGTGTTCTGCGAGTTCTGGATGACCGAGTTCGGCGCGTACCCCGCGTCGAGCCATCCCTTCCACAGCTCGAGCGCCGCGACGGCCTCGGGCGAGTCGAGCTGCGTGAGGTCCGCGCCCGCACCCCAGAACCACGGCAGGAACTGGAACGAGCCCTCCTCGGTCCCGATCCCGGCGAACGTGATGCCCTTGTGCCCGGCACCGGTCACCGCCTCGAGCGCCGCCGTGAGCGACGCCCAGTCGGTGATCGTGCTCGGGTCGACGCCCGCGGCGTCGAGGATGTCCTTGTTGTAGTACAGCGCGAGCGTGTTGGCCCCGATGGGGATGCCGTACGTCTCGCCGTCGACGACCCCGGCGTCGAGCAGGTTCTCGTCCACGTCGGCGGTGTCGAGGCCGAACTCGTCCATCGTCGTGAGCATGCCGGTGTCGGCGAGCGTCGAGACGGCGGGGTTGTCGAGCAGGATGACGTCGGGCGACGTGCCCTCCTGCGCGGACAGCAGCGCCTGGTTCGTCAGCGCCGTCGTGTCGTACGCGGTGCGCTGGAGGGTGACCCCGGCGTCCTCGCCGCACTGCTGGACGCGCGCCTCCCAGTCGGACGACGCGTCGTGCTGGGGGTACGGGTCCCACCACGTGTAGGTGGTCGTGCTCCCGCCGGACGCCTGGCCTCCCCCGGAGCCGCCCGACGAGCAGGCTCCGACGAGCGCGAGGGTGGCGGTGGTGAGGACGGCGGTCGCCGCGAGGGTGACCGGCTTGCGGCGCGTGTGGTACATCTCGAGTTCCTCCTTGAACATGTCGGTCGACGACGTCGACGACCTGCTGGCGTGCGCCCGCCGGGCCGGCGGGGCGGTTCGGGGCGCTAGTCCCCGGTGCGCCGGGGCGGCGCCCCCGTGCTTCCCCGGTCGACGAGCTCGGGCGAGACGAACCGCACGACGTGCGGCTCGCCCGCCCCGACCTCCCCCTCGATGCGCCGCACGAGCTGGCGCACGGCCATGCGGCCCAGGCGGTCCGGTGCGGACTCGACCGAGGAGAAGGGCAGGGAGAACGTGCGGGCGAACTCGTCCGAGTAGCGCCCGACGACGGACAGGTCCCGCGGCGCGGACAGGCCGCGGTCGTGCAGGACGGTGGGCAGGGCGGCCGCGGCCGCCTCGTTGTTGATGACCAGCCCGGTGGCCTGCGGGTACGCCTCGAGCAGGCCGTGCAGGTCGCGGCCCACGTCCGGCTGGCCGGACGACCCGTACGCCGCGTGCACGACGATCCCGCGCGCCCGCGCGGCCTCCAGCGCGGCGTTCTGGAGGCGCCAGACGTACGCGCCCCCGCGCTCCACGACGTGCTCCGGCTGCGAGACGAGCACGATCTCGCGGTGCCCGAGCCGGTGGAGGTGGTCGACCATGAGCCGGCCGGCCTCCTCGAAGTCGAGGTCGAACACGTCGACGCCCGTGCAGTCCGCGGGCAGGCCGACGAGGGCGCCGGGCTGCGGTGCGGCGCGCAGGATCGGCAGGCGGTCGTCGTGCTCCGCGACGTTGAGCAGGACGACGCCGTCGACCATGCGCGAGTCCGTCATCCGGCGCAGCGAGCGGGTGCCGTCGGCGTCCGTCACGAGAAGGATGTCGTACCCGTGCTCGCGCGCGGTGTCCGAGACTCCGAGCATGTACTGGAGCATCGCGGGCGCGAACTCGTCCGGCAGGAACTGCGCGAGCAGCCCGATGACCATCGTGCGGGTCGTCGCGAGCGCACGCGCGCCCGCGTTGGGCGTGTAGCCGAGCGTGCGTACCGCGTCCTCGACGCGACGGCGCACGTCCGCCGAGATCGCCCTCTTCCCCGAGAGCGCGTACGACGCCGTGCTGCGCGACACGCCCGCGACCCGGGCGACATCTCCGATGGTGGCCACTGTGCCTCCTCCTTGCGAACCGGTTCGACAGTAGCGTGACCACAATCGGCTGCGCAAGCCGGTGAGAACGGCGGAATACCCAGTCCGCACCCAGAAATCGTCGAACCGTTTCGCCAACGCCGCACGAGCGGGGGCGACGACGTCGTCGCCCCCGGCGGTCGCCGCGCCTCAGCGAGCCGTCAGCCCGGCTCCCCGTGCCGTGGTGACCTCCTCGACGACGTCCACCACGCCGTCCTCACCGGGTGAGGCGGCGATGCGCTCGCCGAGGCGGGCGCTCGCGCGGGCGAAGGACGGGTCGTCGAGGAGTCGCCGCACGGCGCGACGGACCTGGGCGGGGCGGGGCGTGCTGGTCCGCAGCCGGAGGCCGGCACCCGTCCACGCGACGCGCGCCGCGACCTCCGCCTTGTCCTCGGTCTTCCCGGCGACGAGGACGGGCACGCCGAACCGCAGGGCGTGCTGCACGCCGCCGTAGCCCCCGTTGGTCACGAGGACGGAGGTGCGTGGGAGCAGCGCGTCGTAGGGGAGGTACTCGGCCGCGCGCGCGTTCGCGGGCAGGTCGCCGAGCGTCTCGACCGGCCGACCCCCGGTCGCCACGACCACGAGCACGTCCTCGCCCGCGAGCGCCCGGAGCGTCGGCACGAGCAGCTGTGTCGGGTCCTCGTTGGCGACGGTGCCCTGCGTGACGTGGACGACGGGCCGGCGCGTGTCGAGGTCGCCCCACCACGCGGGCAGCTCGCCGCCGGACGACGCAGGCCGCGGCGGTCCGACGAACCGGACCGGGGTCGCGACGTCGGGCCGGGGGTACTCGAGCTCCGCGACGCCGAGCTGGACGACGGCGTCTGCGTCGGCGGGCCAGCCGAGGAAGAAGGTGCCCTTCGGCGCGGCGCCCGCCGCCCGGACCATGTCCTGCGCCGCACGCTGCGGCGTGGCGAACGCGACGCGCTCGACGAACCGGTGCAGCACCCGGTTGCGCAGGACGCCGAGCGGACCCCGAGCCGGCAGCACGCCGAGGCCGAACGGCGCGGTGCGGTCGCTCTTCAGCCCGAGCGGGAAGATGCCGAGGGCGAGGACCGGTGGGCGCCGGTCGGCCGGCGTCGCGACGAGCGCCATCGCGCCGAGGAACAGCGGCTCGACGAGGACGACGTCGGCGGGGCGGTCCGCGAGGGCGTCGACGACGGCCCGGTGCTGCGCCGCGCCGGGGCGCACGAAGATCTCCAGCATGTCGAAGCGGATCGCGTCGAGACCGGTGCGCCCTTCGCGGCCGGGGAACGCTGCGGCGAGGGCACGGTCGTCGAACTCGGCCTCGGCGGGGAGCGGGAGGTGCTCGGCACCGGCCGCGAGGACAGCGGGGGCGAAGCGGGCGCCGGTCAGGAACCGGACGTCGTGGCCGCGGGCGACGAGAGCACGCGTGACGGCGAGCAGCGGGGTGACGTGCGCGTGCACGGGGGTGGAGCAGAGCAGGACGGTAGCCATGAGGGGCCTTTCGCGGGCGACGCGGAGCGTCGGTCGGACGGGAAGGGCGCGGGACCGGGCCGTCCGGCGCTCGGAGCCGGTGGGGAGCCGGCGTGTGAGAGGATCGGTAACCGTCCGGAGTATTCATCACCCTGGAGGGGTAGTCAATAGTGGTTCCCCGGGTCTACACGTCCGACCTGCGCGCCGAGCAGGCCGCCCGGACGCGCGAGCGCGTCGTCCGGGCCGCCGCCCTCGAGCTCGCCGACCGCGGCTACGAGCGCACGACGCTCACCCGCGTGGCCGAGCGCGCGGGCGTCTCGCTCGAGACCGTCAAGGCCCACGGGCCCAAGCGCGCGCTTCTCCTCGCGGCGTTCGAGCTCACGTTCGCGGGCTCCGAGGGCGCCGAGTCGTTCGTCGAGCGGCCGGAGGGACGGGCCGTGGCGGCCACCGCCGAGCCGGCGGCCTTCCTCGACGGGCTCGTCGCGCTCGTCGCCTCGGCGAACGAGCGCGTCGCCGGGCTCTGGTCGGCCTTCACGTCGGCGGCGCGGTCCGACGACGCCGTGGCCGCCGAGCTCGCCGCGCTCCTGGAACGGCGCCGGGCCGACCTGCGCACGAGCGTCGACGTGCTCGCCGCCCACGGCTTCACCTCGCGCGGCTCGCGCGAGGACACGGCCGAGTCCCTGTCGTACGTCCTCGCCCCGGAGGGATACACCCACTTCGTGACGAGCGCGGGCTGGTCGACCGAGCGCTACCGGGAGTGGCTGCGTGACGCCGTCGTGCGCCTCGTCGCGGCTCCCCCGGACGAAGAACCGCGGTAGCCCTGGCGGACCCCGCCCTGGCGCGCCTACCGTGGGCCATGAGCAGCCTCACTCCCGGCTTCCACGGCCGGCCGCGCCCGCAGGGCGTGGCACTCCCGCCGGGCCAGTACGTCGAGACCGGGTTCCCGGTGCTCTCGGCGGGCCCCACGCCACGTGTCGACACGAGCACGTGGCAGCTCGAGGTCACCACGGAGACGGGCGCGACGCGCTCGTGGTCCTGGGCAGACCTCATGCGTCTCCCCCAGGACGAGCCGACCGTCGACATCCACTGCGTCACGCGGTGGTCGAAGTTCGGCACGACGTGGCGCGGCGTCTCGCTCGACACGCTCCTGGCCGAGGTCGAGTCGACCGCGGACTTCGCCATGGTCGGCTCGTACGGCGGCTACACGACGAACGTGCCGGTCGCGGACCTGCTCGGCGGCAAGGCGTGGATCGTGCACACGTTCGACGGCGCCCCCCTGCACCCCGTGCACGGCGGACCCGCACGGATGATCGTGCCGCACCTCTACTTCTGGAAGTCCGCCAAGTGGGTCAACAGCATCACCCTCATGCCCATGGACAAGCAGGGCTTCTGGGAGCGGCTCGGCTACCACGACCTCGGCGACCCGTGGCGCGAGCAGAGGTACCAGGGTGACTGAGGCGCCCGTCCGGCTCGGCGCGCGGTACGCGATGCCGTCGAGGTGGAAGGTCGCCCGGCTCGCGGACGCGTGGGAGGAGAGCCCGTCGGCACGCACGCTCGTGCTCGAGGTGCCGGGCTGGCCCGGGCACATGGCGGGCCAGCACGTCGACCTGAAGCTCACCGCACCCGACGGGTACACCGCGGAGCGCAGCTACTCGATCGGCGGCGCCGCGACACGTTCCTCCCTGCCCGACGACGCCACGCCCGCGGGAGACCCTGCCCCGTCGGCGAGCGCCGTCGGGCAGGACGGCGGCGGCCCGGACGGGACGGGCGTCACCCGGGTGGAGCTCACCGTGCAGCGCGTCGCCGGCGGCGAGGTCTCCTCGTACCTCACGGACGGGTTCTCCGTCGGGGACACCATCGAGATGCGCGGGCCGATCGGCGGCTGGTTCGTGTGGTCCCCCGAGCGTGACGCCGGCACACCGGTCCTGCTCGCGGCCGGCGGCTCCGGCCTCGTGCCGCTCATGGCGATGCTGCGCACGCGGCGCGACGTCGGCGACCGCACGCCGTTCCGGCTCGTGTACTCGGTCCGCCGTCCCGAGGACCGGCTCTACGTCGACGACCTCGCCCGGCTGGCCGCCGCGCAGGACGGCCTCGACGTCCAGGTCCTCTACACGCGCTCGACCCCGCTCGGCTCGATGCGCGGCCCGGGCCGGCTGGAGCGCCGCGACCTCGCCGCGTGGGGCTGGCCCGCCGAGCTCGATCCCGCGTGCTTCGTGTGCGGGCCGACCGGGTTCGTCGAGGCCGTGGCGAAGCAGCTCGTCTCGCTGGGCCACGACCCGGCGCGGGTGAAGACCGAGCGGTTCGGGCCGGCGTCGGACTGACGCGCGCAAGACCCGGCGACCCCGCGACACAGACGTGGCATGAGACGTTCTCGGGGTTGGGGTACAGCGTGCACGGGCGGTGCTCTCGGGCTGGTGCTCGGGCTCGGTGCGTGCGGGACCGTGGCGGGCGACCCCGCCGGGGTCTCGACGGCCGACGTGGACCGCCACGTCGTGACGGTCTCCGACGCGCCCGCCGCGGGCTCCGTCGTCGCCGCGACCGACCGGCTCGGGCTCGCCGTCCTCGGCGCGGCCCCGCAGGAGGAGAACGTCGTCGTGTCGCCGGCGAGCGTCGCCGTGGCGTTGTCGATGCTCGCCGAGGGCGCACGCGGCGAGACGGCGGCGTCGCTCGACGCCGCGCTCGGCGCGAGCGGTCAGGACCGGACGGACGCGGTCAACGCCCTGCTCGCGACGCTCCAGACCTACGACGGGGACCCGGCGGCGGTGCAGGACGACGAGCTCCCGGACACGCCGCTCGTGCACGTCGCGAACCAGGTCGTGCTCGACGACCAGGCACAGGTCCACGACGCCTACCTCGAGGTGCTCGCCGCGGGGTACGACGCGGGCGTGCTCGAGACCGACCTCGGGTCCGCGGCCGGTCTCGAGCCGCTGCACGAGTGGGTGCGCCACCACACGGGCGGACTGATCGAGGAGTCGGCGGTCCGGCCGGACCCCCTGTCGCGCGTGGCGCTCCAGAGCGCCGTCCTGCTCGCGGCGCGGTGGTCCGCGCCGTTCGCGGTGCCGGCCACGAGCCCGCGGCCCTTCGTCCTGGCGGACGGTACGGACGTCGATGCCGAGGCGATGCAGCAGACGCACGACTGGTCGTACGCCGAGGTCGACGGCTGGCGCGCGGTGCGGCTGCCGTACACCGAGGGCTTCCACGCCGACGTGGTCCTCCCGCCCGACGGCGTGGACCCTGCCTCGCTCACGCCCGGGACGAGCGCCGACCTGCGCGAGGCGCTCGCCGTCGCCCCACCCCGCGCCGTCGACCTCACGCTCCCGACGCTCGACGTGGACTCGGACCCGCTCGACCTCCTGCCCGCCCTCCACGCGCTCGGGCTCGAGCTCGCCGACTTCGGCGGGATCAGCGACCAGGACCTCGGGCTGTCACAGGCGTGGCACCAGGCGGTGCTCCGGGTCGACGAGGACGGCACGGTCGGCGCGGCCGTCACCGAGCTGGTGCTGGCCGAGTCGGCGGCGGCGCCCCCGACGGGCGTCGTCGAGATGCGCGTCGACCGGCCGTACGTCTTCGCCGTCTCGCACACCGCCACGGGCTGGCCGCTGTTCACCGCCGCGATCCGCGACCCCCGCCACTGACCGGACCGCTCAGACAGGGCTCGGCTCGAACCGCCACCGCATCGCCGCGTGCTCGGCCGTGCGCTCGTAGGCGAACACGACCTCGGGCCGTACGGAGAAGACGAGCGCCGCGTCCCCGTCGTTCACGAACGTGCCGTCGTGGACGTCGAACGCCCACTCGTCGCCGTACTTGCAGCGCCACCGCTCGGCGAGCCGGCGCAGCGCGGCGTCGTCCGTGACGCGGACGGCCGTCCCCTCCACCACGACGTCGAGCGCGGCGACGTACGCGTTCGTCCCGGTCGTGAGCACCACGCGAGGGTTCTCGGCGAGGTTGCGGGCCTTGCGCTCGTGCGGGCCCGTCGTCACGTGGAGGCAGCCGTCCGCGACGACCGTCATGAGCGGCGTGACGTGCGGGCTGCCGTCCGGACGCACGGTCGAGATCCAGGAGATCTCGGCGCGCTCGAGCACCTGCCGGACGGTCTCCCACGGCACGGGGCGCGCGCCGGGAGAGCTGTAGCCCGGGATCAGCGTCCCGTCGGGTGCGGTGGTCGCGGCGGGGTGGTCTGCGGTGGTCATGCCTGGTCCTCTCGTCGGTCGTCCTCCCCTCGGACCGGCGAGAGCGTCCGGACTCATCGGCGGCGCGCCGACGGATCCGCCGCCGTCACCGCACGTCGCCGTCACCGAACGTCGCCGTCACCGAACGTCGTCGGGGCTCGCCTCGTGGCCGGCGCGGCCGACCGTGCGCCGGTCCTGCTTCATGCGCGCCTCGAAGAGGTGCCGGACGCCGTCCGCGAGCTCGTCGCGCGCCCTGCGCTCGTGCTCGCGGAAGGCGGACCAGTAGCCGTCGTCGTACTCCTCGACGAGCTGGAACGTCCAGCGGCCGGGGACGACGTTGCGCCCCACGAGGTCCGCGGCGATCCGGTCCGCGACCTCTCCGTGGCCCGCAGCCCGCAGCTTCTCGACCGCCTCGCCCAGCGCGAGGTCCGCCTCGCCGGTGAGCTGGTGGAACGTGTACAGGTGGCCACGCGCCCGCTCCGTCGTCTCGAGCGCCTCGCTCAGCGCACCGAGCGCCTCGACGGTCGCGTCGCTCACGCCGGGTGGCACGGGTCGTGCCGGCAGGTCGGCAGGGTCGCGCGTCTCGTCGTCCACGCGGACACGCTAGGCACGGGCGCACCCGCCCGCACGCCCGCGAGTCCCGGCCCGGCCCGCGTGCATCGGCGGGCTGTGACAGTGTTGACCCCCACCCCGACCGAGGACACCGCTGGTACCCATGCCACAGACCGCACCCGTACCGACCGTCACGACCGAGCCGACCCGGAGCCAACGACCCCATCGGGCGGCCCGGGTCGAGGACCGCTGGCGCGCCGTCGTCTCCCGGCTGCAGAAGGCGCGCGGATGGCGTCCGCGCGTCGAGCCGTTCGTCGGCTACGGAGACCCCCGTCGCGTCCGCGTCCTCGCGCGCGTGCTGCTCTCGAGCCCCGCGTACGACCCGGCGCGGCACGAGCGCGCGGCGGCCGACCGCCGCGGCTGGCGCTACTTCTTCACCGCGCCCGCCCCGCGCGAGGAGGTCCGCGTGCACGTGGGTGGCACGGTCGTCGACCTGGTGTCCGACCGCAGCGGATACCTCGACGCGACGATCGACGCCGCCCTGACCCCCGGCCGGCACGAGGTGACGTTCCGGCCGTCGTCGGGCGCGGTGGCGACGGGCCACGTGTTCGTCGTGGCCGACGGGCGCCGGCTGGGCGTCGTGTCCGACATCGACGACACGGCGATGGTGACGGCCGTCCCCCGACCGCTCATCGCGGCGTGGAACACGTTCGTGCGGCACTCGAGCGCGCGCGTCCCGGTACCGGGGATGGCGGCGCTGTACCGGGGCATCGCCGCGGCGCGGCCCGCCACGCCGTTCGTCTACCTGTCCACGGGCGCGTGGAACACCGCCGCGAACCTGCGGCGCTTCCTGCAGCGGCACGGCTTCCCGCCGGGACCGCTGCTCCTCACGGACTGGGGTCCCACCAACACGGGCTGGTTCCGCAGCGGCCCCGAGCACAAGAACACCGCGCTCGACCGGCTGTTCCGCGAGCTGCCCGACGTGGACTGGCTGCTCATCGGCGACGACGGCCAGCACGACCCGGAGATCTACGCGCGCGCCGCACGGCTGCACCCGGACCACGTCGCCGCGGTCGCGATCCGCGAGCTCACGCCCGCGCAGCAGGTCCTGGCGCACGGCTCCCCGCTCCCCTCGCCGGGAAGCCTGCCGGGCGAGGCCCACGGTGGCGTCCCGACGGCGTTCGGTCCCGACGGCGACGCCCTCACCCGGTCCCTGGCCCGGGTCCTGCGTCGCTGAGCCGCCGGGGCGCCGTGCGGTCCGGGCCGCGAGGCTCCCGGGTGCCGCACCGCCGACGGGATGATTGCCTGGGCGCATGACGACGACACCTCAGGACCCGTTCCCCACCCCGGACCCCGAGCCCACCGGACCGACCCGTCGCACGTGGCCCTGGATCGTGCTGACCGTGGCCGCGGTGCTGGTCATCGCCCTCGTCGTGTGGCTCGTGAACCGCCCGCAGGGCGAGGCTCCCGCCCAGGCCACGCCGTCGCCGTCGGGCACGACCGCGAGCGCCTCGCCCACGGGGTCCGCATCGCCGACCGACGACGCGTCGTCCCCCGCCGCGCAGGGCTGCCCCGCGAGCGGTGACGGACCGCCTGCGGGCGCGGACACGCACGAGATCGTCGACGTCGACGGCGACGGCCGTCCCGACACCGCGTGGCTCACGGGCGGCGCCGACCGTGCGTTCGGCATCACCACCGCCTCGGGTGCGACGTTCTCCGCGCCGGTCGAGTCCGCGAGCCCGGTCGCGGCGAGCGCGATCGTCCAGCTCGTCGCCGCCGGGGACGCCACGGCACCGATCGCGCTGGTGGACACCGGGCGGGAGGTCCTGCTGCTCTCCGCCGCGGACTGCGCGCTCGTCCCGACGCAGAACGCGCAGGGCGAGCCGTACACGTTCGACAAGGGCTTCACGGGGTTCGGCACGGGCGTCGGCTGCACCCAGGAGAGCGGGGTGCTGCGCCTGGCGGGCCTGGACGCCGTGTCCGACGACGGCACGTCCTTCACCGTGACCCGCACCTTCGTGGACCTCGACGCCGGGGCACGGAACGCGACGAACGGCGACGAGTCGACGGTCGCGGAGGACGCCGGCCCCGACGAAGCGGTCGTCACGACGGCCCAGGAGACGAGCTGCGGCGACCTCGTCGCGGGCCGGGACGGGCCCGTCGAGCCCCGGTAGCCGCCGCCACCGGGGCACGCGAGGCCGGGCTCACCGGCGGCCGCAGGCGCGGCACGTGCCGCGGCGGCGCAGCCAGTAGGCGTAGGTCGCCGCGCCGAGGGCGACGGACCACACCGGCCACAGCAGCATCGGGCCGACGGCGCCCCACCGGTCCGCGGTGAGGGCGAGCTGCCCCTCGCCGAGGCCGACCGCCACGAGCGACAGCCCGGCGGGGAGCACCGCGACCGCGACGAGCGTCGCGGGGACGACGGCGAGCAGGACCGGCACGCGCCGGCCGGCGAGGCCGATCGTCCAGCGCGGGAAGACCTCGCCCCAGCGCTGGAAGAGTCCGAGCGTGAGGACGGCCCCGGCGAGCGCGAAGCCGCCCAGGCCGAGCGCCGCGATCCAGCCGTCCTCGCCCGCGAGCTCGGCGACGTCGTCGGGCGAGAACCCGAGCGGGATGCCGAGGACCCAGGCGATCCGGGTGCCGGCGTACAGGGCCGGCACCGTCGCCGCGACGAGCGCGGCGGTCCGGCCCCAGCGTGCCGCGGCGGCGGGCGTCGTCCACGCCGGGTCGTGACCGTCGTGCCGGCGACCGCACGACTCGCACGCGAGCGCGGCCCGGCGCACGCACCGCACGGTCGAGGCGGCGAGCAGCGCGCCGCCGCCGAGGACCGCCGTCTGCAGGACGGACCCGGGCGTCACGAAGTCGTCGAACGCGGCGCGGATCACGGGGTCGAACGGGGCCATGACGAGGGTGACCGGGAGGTAGCCGAGGCGCGCGAGGATCGTGGCGTCGACGAACGTCACCGTTCCGGCGAGGACGGCGCCCACGGCGACGACCGTCGCCGTGCGGGCCGCCCGGGAGACCGGCGCGCCGCGCCCGCCCCGCCACGTCCACGTCGCGAGCGCGCCGCCGGCGACCGCCACGACGGCGAACCAGGGTGTGAGGTCGTCCGCGGCGACGGAGTGCCAGACGCCGAAGCCGGAGGGGTCGCCGTCGCCCAGCAGCAGCGCCCGGCCGGTGAGCGTGACCGCGAGCGCGACGACCGCCCCGGCGACCCACCACAGGGCGGCGGCGGGGGCGATCCAGCGCCCGTGGGAGGGGTGCGCACCGCCGCCCGGCGGGGCGCCGCCGAGGGAACCGACGGTCACGGTGCTCCGGGTGGGCGGGGTGGGCGGGGGCGTCTTCGAGGTGTGGGTGCTCATGTCTCGACCCTCGCGCGCGCCGTCCGGCGGGGGATCCCCCGCGACGGCGGTCCGCGTCCCCCGCGCGGGGGATCAGTCGCGCGAGCGCGCCTCGCGCACGGCCCGCCACGCGCCCGTGGACCACAGCGCCCACGCGACGAGCACGGGCTGGAAGAACAGGCGGCCGAGGCGCTTGCCGTCGGTGTCGAGCCCGAACCCGTCCTTGCCCTCGAGCCACTGCGCGACGTTGCCCGGGAAGATCACGACGAAGAACGCCGCGGCGACCAGGCCGACGGCCACCTTCCACCGCGACAGCGCGACGAGGGAACCGCCGAGGGCGATCTCCACCGCGCCCGACGCGAGCACCGTGACGTCCTCGTCGACCGGGAACCAGCTCGGCACCTGGGCCTGGAACTCCTCGCGCGCGACGGTGAGGTGGCTGATGCCGGCGCCCACGAGGACGAGGCCGAGCGCGATGCGCGCGAGCGTCGCACCGAGCGACGTGCGGGGTCCGGGGCGGGTGAGCACGGAGAGGTCCATCGAGCGATCGTCGCACCGTGCGGCCCGCCCCGCAGCGAGACCGCCGCCCCGGTCAGTCCGGGCGCACGAAGCCCGACTCGTACGCGCGCACGACGGCCTGCGTGCGGTCGCGCACCCCGAGCTTGGCGAGCACGTTCCCGACGTGCGTGCGCACGGTCTCGACGCCCAGGTACAGCGCGGCCGCGATCTCCGCGTTCGACATCCCGGTCGCCACGAGCCGCAGCACCTCGCCCTCGCGGTCGGTGAGGTGGGAGCCGCGCAGCGCGTCCCCGGCCGGCGGGTGGGCCGTCGCGAGACGGCGCACGGCGTCGGGGAACAGGAGCGACTCGCCGCGCGCGACGACGCGCACCGCCTGCGCGACCTCCTCGGGCCGCGCGCGCTTGAGCAGGAACCCGTGCGCTCCCGCGCGCAGCGCGTCGAGCACGTGGTCGTCGTTCTCGAACGTCGTGACGACGAGGGCGCGCGGCGCGGGCTCGCGCGCGAGCAGCGCGCGCGTGGCCGCGATCCCGTCGACGCGCGGCATCCGCACGTCCATGAGCACGACGTCGGGCCGCGCCCGCGCGACGAGGCCCGGCACGTCCGCGCCGTCCCCGGCCTCGCCGACGACCTCGAGGTCCGGCTCCGCGTCGAGGATCACGCGCAGCCCCGTGCGCACGAGCGGCTCGTCGTCGACGAGCACCACCCTGATCGGCTCGTTCGGCGGCCCCGCGGTCATGCGCCCGTCCCTGCCAGCGGGAAGGTCGCGCGCACGACCCACGCGCCGCCGTCGGGGGTGGGCCCGGCGTCGACCTCGCCGCGCAGGAGCAGCGCCCGCTCCCGCATGCCCGTGAGGCCGCGGCGCTGCCGTCCCGGCTCGTCGTCCGCACGACGGCGGCCGCTCGCCGCGAGCGCGTTGCGCACCTCGACGCGCAGCGTCCCGGGCGCCTCCTGCCGGACGTCGACGTCGACGGGCGCGCCGGGCGCGTGCCGCAGCGCGTTGGTCAGCGCCTCCTGGACCACGCGGTACGCCTCCTGGGAGACGGCGCGCGGGAGCGTCGACAGGGGTGCGCTCGCCGGGCCCGTGCGCGCCGTGCGGACCTCCGCGCCCGCGCGGCGCGCGTCGTCGAGCAGGGCGTCGAGGTCGCCGAGCGTCCGCGCGGGGCTGCGCGGCGTCCCCGGCCCGGCGGCGGGCGACGTCGCGTCCGCGCGGAGCAGGCCGAGCACGTGGTCGAGGTCCGCCATCGCGCCCCGCCCGGTGTCCTCGATCGCGGCGAGCGCTCGACGCGCCGCGTCGGGGTCGGCGTCGAGGAGCCGGGCGGCCGCGGCGGCCTGGAGCGTCGTCACGGTGAGCGCGTGGCCGACGGAGTCGTGCAGCTCGCGCGCCAGCCGCCCGCGCTCGGCCGCGCGGTCGGCGGCTGCCTCGAGCTCGGCGATGCGTTCGGACTGGTCGGGCCCGAGGAGCGGCCAGGCGGCCTGCCGGAGCACGGTCCGGACGAGCGCGACGACGTACGGCAGGACGAGCAGGACGACGGCCGCCGTGAGCAGCCACGCCCACGGGGGCAGGGCCTCCCACGGGCGCCAGTCCGTCAGGAGGACGGGTTCCACGCCGGTCGCCGACAGCACGAGCTGGGTCGCGACGGGAACCGCGAGCAGCACCGCGCCGAGCCCTGCCGCCCCGAGCGTGAGGTGCAGCGCGTACCAGGCCGCGGCGCGCCAGCGCGTGGCCGCGCCCGGCGGCGCCGCGCGCGCCGACGGCAGCGGCAGGTCGACGTCGAGGAAGGTGCGCACCGCGGCGATCTCGAGGGTGCGCACGGGGACGAGGAACGGGGGCGCGCACACGATGAGCGCCGAGACCGCCGCGAGGACCGTCGTCGCGACGCGCGGGGTCTGCGGGGAGGCGAACATCTGCACGAACCCGGTGACGAGCGCCAGGTACGCCCCCGCGACGACGCCGCCGATGACGAGGTACACCCCGGCGCGCACGGTCGACGTGCTCCGCAGCGGTACGGTCGCCCGGCGCCACCACGGCGACCCGGACGCACGGGCGCCTCGGGGCGGGAGGTGGTCGTCGGGCGGCATGGCCCTCAGTCTCGCCGGGCTACGGCGTGCGCGCCTCCCCCTGCCGGGGGACGGCTCCGTCGGGCGACGTCGCGACCGGCCGGGTGTCAGGCAGCGAGGTCCTGGCCGCTCATGCGGTGGATCGAGGCCATGACCTGGTCGGTGAGCTCGCGGCGCGCCTGGGCGGGCTTGGTGCCGGCCGTGATCTGGCGCTGCGGGTGGATGGGCGTCCCGAAGTGGACCTCCACACGGTGCAGGCGCGGGATCCGCTTGCCGACCGGCTGCACCTTGTCCGTGCCGCGCACCGCGACGGGCACCACGGGCGCGTGCCCCGCCAGGGCGAGCCAGGCGACGCCCGTCCGGCCCGGGTGGAGCTTGCCGTCGCGCGAGCGCGTCCCCTCGGGGTAGATGCCGAACGCGCCGCCGCGCTGCAGCACCTCGAGCGCGTCCTCGAGCGAGCGCTGACCCGCGCGGGGGTCGTCACGCTGGACGGGGATCATGCCGACCGTCGTGAAGAACCACCGGGAGAGCCGGCCCTTGAGCCCGCGGCCCGTGAAGTACTCGGCCTTGGCGAGGAAGGTCACGTGGCGCGGCGCGACGATCGGGATGAGGAGCGAGTCGATGAACGACAGGTGGTTGCTCGCGAGGATGACCGCCCCGTTGCGGGGGACGTTGTTGCGCCCGGTCACCTGCGGTCGCAACAGCACGTAGGCGAGCAGCGACAGGATGAGCCTCAGGACGCGGTAGGTCATCCGTTCATTGTGCACCGTGTCCGTCGCACACTCGTGCACGACGGCCCGGCCGACCCGTCGCACCACGCCCGGCGCGGGCCGCGCTACGGCGCCGCCGTGCGCGGGACCGGGGACGTAGGGTCGGGCTCCCGGGGAGGGGCCGATGCCGGACGGCGCGACCGCGTCTCGCCGTTCTCCTCGGGTGCCGGTGCCGCGGCGGGGGGACCGTCGTCGCGCGGCGCGCCGTCGCCCGCGGGGCGGCGCGTCGAGCCGTCGAGGACGTCGTCGTCGCTGAGGTCGTCGAGGTCCTCGTCGTCGACCGAGCCGGCGCCCCGCTCGGCAGCCTCGGCGAACACGGACGGGTCCTGCGGCGTGCCCACCCGGATGTGGTTGAACAGGATGTTGAGCAGGATCGCCATGATCGCGGCCGAGCTGATGCCCGAGTGGAAGATGATGCCGAACCACGTGGGGAACTGGTCGTAGAAGTCGGGCTTGGCGATGGGGATCATGCCGAACGAGATCGACGCCGCGACGATGATGAGGTTCATCGGCCGGGAGTAGTCCACCTTGGCGAGCGTGCGGATGCCGGACGCCGCGACCGAGCCGAAGAGGACGACGCCCGCGCCGCCGAGGACCGGCGTGGGCACGGCGGCCACGACACGGCCCAGGACGGGCAGCAGGCCGAGGACCACGAGGATCGCGCCGCCGGCCGCGACGACGAACCGCGACCTCACGCCCGTGATGGCGACGAGCCCGACGTTCTGCGCGAACGCCGACTGCGTGAAGGACCCGAAGAAGGGCGACACGACGGACGACGCCATGTCCGCGCGCAGGCCGTTCGCGATGCGCTTGCGGTCCACCTTGGTGTCGACGATCTCCCCCACGGCGATGATGTCCGCCGTCGTCTCGGTGAGCGTCACGAGGATGACGATGAGCATGGAGACGATCGCCGCGATCTCGAACGTCGGGGCGCCGAAGCCGAGGAAGGAGGGGAACGCGGCGACCGGGCCGTCGCCGACGCCCGAGAAGTCGGCCTTGCCGAGCACGAGCGCGACGAGCGTGCCCAGCACGATCGCGATGAGGATCGACAGGCGCGAGATCGCGCCGCTGCCCACCTTCGACAGCAGGATGACGATCGCGAACGTCAGCGCCGCGAGGCCGATGTTGCTCGGCGCGCCGTAGTCGGGCGCGCTCGCGTCGCCACCCATCGCCCAGTTCGCCGCGACGGGCATGAGGGTGAGACCGATCGTCGTGATGACGACGCCGGTGACCACCGGTGGGAAGAACCGGATGATCTGCGCGAAGAACGGCGTGATGAGGAGGCCGATCGCGGACGCGACGAGGACCGCTCCGAGCACACCGGGCATCCCTCCCCCGCCGTTGACGATCGCGACCATCGTCGACACGCCGGCGAACGACACCCCCTGCACGAGCGGGAGCTGCGAGCCGAAGAACGGGATGCCGAGCGTCTGCAGGATCGTCGCGAGGCCGCCCATGAAGAGCGACGCCGCGACGAGGGTGCCGATCTCGCCCCCGGTCAGCCCAGCGGCGCCGCCCACGATGAGCGGCGGGGCGATGATGCCGCCGTACATCGTCAGGACGTGCTGGAACCCGTACCCGAACGTCGGCCCGATGGGCAGCCGCTCGTCCTCGGGGCGTACCGGACGACGTTCGGCGTCGTCCACGGCCCTCGTGGCTCGCGCGTTCATAGCGGACCTCCTCGTCGGCTATCGTTCCGCTCAGCGGAAAAGTACTTCCATCATTCGAACGCCAAGTGTGACGTGTGTCAAGCCCGTCACGGCAACTCACGCGTGGCCTGCGGCGACGGCCGGCCGTCAGCCGACCGTCAACCGGCCGTCAACCGGCCGTCAACCGGCGACGAGACGGCGGGCCGCGGCGGAGTGCTCCGCGACGAGGGCGCCGACGTCGAGACCGGGGATCGCGCCGTCCACGACCCGCCACTGCCCGCCGACCATGACGCGGTCCGCCCGGTCGGCGCCGCACAGCAGGAGCGCGGCGACGGGGTCGTGCGAGCCGGAGAAGCGCAGCTCGTCGAGGCGCCACAGCGCGAGGTCGGCCTGCTTCCCGACGGCGAGCACGCCGACGTCGTCCCGGCCCAGGACGCGCGCGGAGCCACGCGTCGCCCACCCCAGCGCGCGTGTCACGGGGAGGTCGGCGCCGTACCTGAGCCGCTGCAGATAGAGCGCCTGCCGCGCCTCGAGGATCATCGTCGACGCGTCGTTCGACGCCGAGCCGTCGACCCCCAGCCCGACGGGCGCGCCGGCGTCCTCGAGCTCCACGGCGCGCGCGGTGCCGGACGCGAGGCGCATGTTCGACGTCGGGCAGTGCGCGACGCCGGTCCCGGCCGCCCCGAGCCGACGCACCTCGTCGTCGTCGAGGTGGATGCCGTGGCCCAGCCACGCACGGTCCGTGAGCCAGCCGACCGACTCGAGGTAGTCGACGGTGCGCATGCCGAAGCGCTCGCGGCAGAAGTCCTCCTCGTCGACCGTCTCGGCGAGGTGCGTGTGCAGCCGCACGTCGAGCTCCTCGGCGAGGGCTGCGCTCTCGCGCATCGCGTCGGTCGTCACGGAGAACGGCGAGCACGGCGCGAGCGCGATCTGGACCTGCGCACCGGCGCCGCGCTCGTGGTAGTTCTCCACGAGCCGGCGAGAGTCCTCGAGGATCACGTCGAGGGTCTGCACGACCGACTGCGGCGGCAGACCGCCGTCGTCCTGGCCGAGGGTCATCGAGCCGCGCGTGAGGGTCGCGCGCATCCCGAGCCGCTTCACCACCCCGACCTGGGTGTCGATCGCGTCGGTGAGCCCGGCGGGGAAGACGTAGTGGTGGTCGGCGGCCGTCGTGCACCCGGAGAGCAGCAGCTCGGCGAGCGCGACGGTCGTCGCGAGCTCGTGGTCGCGCGGAGTGAGGCGCGCCCACACCGGGTACAGGCGCTGCAGCCAGGGGAAGAGCGGGGCGTCCGCGACCGGCCCCCAGGCGCGCGTGAGGGTCTGGTAGAAGTGGTGGTGCGTGTTGATCAGGCCGGGCGTGAGCACGTGCCGGGACGCGTCGAACGTCTCGTCGACGGGGGTCGTGGGCTGCGCGCCCGCCGCGACGAGCTCCGCGACGACCCCGCCCTCGACGACGACCCCGCCCCGCGCGTCGGGCGCGTCCGGCGAGTGGTCCGCGGTGAAGACGCCGAGCGGGTCGCGGATCCACGTCCTGGTCATGTCGTTCCTCCTGGTGGCGGTACGCCCACCGGGCGACGGGGCGCGGCGCCACGGTGCGCCGGCTCAGTGGTCCTGTCTGCCGATCCAGGTGCCGCGGTCCGCGCGGCTGGGGCGACCGTAGGCCCGGCCGCCGCGGGCGTCAAGGAGCGGGGCGGCAGGCGGCACCGCGTCGCGACGGCCCCACCGCGCGCGACCTGGGGCGTTGCGCCATCCTGGTCTCGCCCGCCGCCGACCCCCGGAGCCGTCCGTGAACGTCTACGCCCCGCTCGTGCCGGTGTTCGTCGTCGCCCTGCTGGCGCCGCTCCTCACGGGGCTCATGCCGGTGCGGTCCCGGATCCCCCAGGTCGTCGTGCTGCTCATCGGAGGCATCCTCATCGGGCCCTCGGCGCTCGCGCTGGCGGCGCCCGCCGACGTGGAGCTCCTGTCCGACCTCGGCATGGGCTTCCTCTTCCTCCTCGCCGGCTACGAGATCGAGCCCGGACGCCTGCGCGAGCGGGCCGGGCGCCGGGCGGGCGCGGCGTGGCTCACGTCCCTCGTCGTCGGCGCGGCCCTCGTGATCATGCTCGTGGGGCAGGACTCCCCGCACGTGGTCGCGGCAGGCGCGATCGCGCTCACCACCACGGCCCTGGGGGTCGTCCTGCCGATCCTGCGCGACGGCGGACAGCTCGGCTCCCGCCTCGGCCGGACCGTGCTCGTGGTCGGCGCGGTGGGCGAGCTCGCGCCCATCGTCGCGATGGCGCTGCTCCTCGGGACGCGCGAGAGCGGGGTCGCCGCCGTCCTGCTCGTCGTGTTCGCTGTCGTCGCGGTCGGGCTCACCGCCCTGCCCGGCCGGTTCGGCGGTGTCGGCGGCTTCGGCGGCGGCCGGCTCTTCAGCGCGGCGGAGCACGGTACGGGCCAGAGCACCCTGCGCCTCACGGTGCTGCTGCTCGTCGGCCTGCTCGCCCTCGCATCGGGGCTCGGGTTCGACGCCGTCCTCGGCGCGTTCGTCGGTGGCATGGTGCTGCGCCGCTGGGCCCCCGGAGACATGGAGGCCCTGGAGAAGAAGCTCGACGTCGTCGCGTGGGGCGTGTTCATCCCCGTGTTCTTCGTCAGCTCGGGCATGGGTCTCGACGTCGCGTCGATCATGGCGTCGCCGCTGCTGCCGCTGACGTTCTTCGCCCTCATGGTGGTCGTGCGGGGTGGTCCGGTGCTGCTGTGGTTCCGGCGCGACCTGCCGCCGGTCGAGCGCGTGCAGACCGCGCTCTACGCGGCCACCGCCCTGCCGCTGCTCGTGGCGCTCACGGAGATCGCCGTCGAGCAGGGCGCCATGACGCCGCGGGTCGGGGCGGCGCTCGTCGGGGCCGGGGTGCTGTCCGTCATCGTCCTGCCCATGGTCGCGAGCCGGCTCGGCCCGCGGCGCACCGAGCCCGACGCCGTCGTCGACCCGCCGGGCGAGGCGCGTGCGCGCGAGTGACGGGGTGCGTCGCTCGCGCGCACGCGCGTTCCTCGGTCAGAAGGTCCACTGCTGGTTGGTCGACCCGTGGCAGTCCCAGATCACGAAGCGCTGGCCCTCGTGCAGCGGGTTGCCGCCCTCCGCGTCGAGGCACCTGCCCGACTGCGTGTTGCGCAGCGTCCTGGCGCCCGCGTCGTACGACCACTTCTGCGCGCCCGTGCCGTTGCAGGTCCAGAGCTGGACCGCAGTCCCGTTGGCGGTGCCGCCGCCGCTGACGTCGAGGCACTTGCCGAGCGCCGAGACGGTCCCGCCGCTCCCGCGGGTCCACGACTGCGCGGCGTTCCCGTTGCACGGGACGATCTGGACGCGGTTGCCGTCCGTCGGGTCTGCCCAGGGGACGTCGAGGCAGTACCCGTTCGCGATCCGGATCGTGCCCGTCCCGGTCGGCAGACCGGTGCCCGGCTCCGACGACCCTGAGCCGTTGTCGTAGACGCGCACGTAGTCGACCTTCATCTGCTGCGGGAGCTGGGTCGTGCCGTCCGGGTAGCCGGGCCACTGGCCACCGACCGCGACGTTGAGGATGAGGAAGAACGGCTGGTCGAACACCCACTGGTTGCCCCCGACGCTCGCGCGCGTCACGCGGTGGAACTGCTGCCCGTCCACGAACCAGGTGATCTCGCCGGGCTTCCAGTCGATCGCGAAGGTGTGGAAGTCGTCCGCGAACGACCATCCCTGCGGGTGCTGGTACATGCCCGTGATCCCGGCGCCCCCGGAGTAGCCGGGCCCGTGGACCGTGCCGTGCACGCGGTGCGGCTCGAAGCCGACGTTCTCCATGATGTCGATCTCGCCCGACGCGGGCCACTCGGTGCCCGGGAAGCTCCCGCCCAGCATCCAGAACGCCGGCCAGATGCCCTGGCCGCGCGGGATCTGGATGCGCGCCTCGACGCGACCGTACTGCGGCTGGTACCTGCCCTGCGTCGTCATGCGGGCGGACGTGTACGACCCGTCGGCCTCGCGGCGCGCCGTGATGACGAGGTTGCCCTGGCCGTCGAGCGCGGAGTTGGCGCGCGACGTCGTGTAGTTCTGGAGCTCCGCGTTGCCCCAGCCGTGGGCGCCGGTCTCGTGGTTCCAGACGCCGGGGTTCGGCGCCGATCCCGCGGTGCCCTCGAACTCGTCGGACCAGAGGAGGTCCCCGGGAGCGGCGGCGGCCGACGTCGCGGGCACGGTGACGGCGAGCGCCGCGGCGGCCGCGGTGAGCGCCGCGACGACCGCGCCGGCGAGCCGGCGTCGGGTCGCGGTCCTGGGACGGGTGCTGGTGCTGGTGCTGGTGCTGGGTAGTGAGCGCTGACGTGCGAGGTCCATCGATCCTCCAGGTCCGGCGGCTGGGACCGCCTGCGTCCGCCCGGGTGCGACGCGCTCACGGCGCGACGCTGCACCGGGGCCGAGGGCCGCTCGTCGGCCCTCGCCCGGCGACGCTACGGGCACGCGGACACCCTGAGCAAGCGCTCTCTCGGCGTGTCGTGGAAACGCTCCCAGAGGTGGAGCCGCGTCTCGACGCCGGCGCCGGGCCGGCCCGGCTACGAGGCCGTCGGGACCGCGGCGTCGAGCAGCGCCTCGGCCGCCCGGCGCGCGCGGTGCGCGACCTCGGCGTCGTGCGTGATCGCCGCGGTCGTCTGCGCGCCCTCGACGAGCAGGACGACCTGGAGCGCGACGTCGTCGGGCAGCCCGGCCTCGTGCACGACCTCGCGCGCGTACCGCTGGAACGACTCCTTGTGCTCGCGCACCGCGGCGGCGACGCCCGGGGACGTGGCGCCGAGCTCGCCGAAGGAGTTGATGAACGCGCACCCGCGGAACCCGTCCTCGCGGAACCACGCGTCGAGGAAGTCGAAGACCGCGAGCAGGCGCTCGCGCGGGCTCGCGGCGTCGGCCGCCGCACGCTCGATGCCCTGCTCCCACTGGTCGGTGCGACGGCGCAGGACCGCGACGACGAGCTCGTCCTTGGAGGGGAACAGCGCGTAGATGCGCTTGAGCGAGACCCCGGCCTCGTCGCGGACCGCGTCCATGCCGACGGACCGGACACCCTGCGCGTAGAACAGCCGGTCGGCGGCGGCGACCACGGCAGCGCGGGCGCTCGTGTCGTCGAGCATCGTCATCTCCTGTCCATCATGTCTCCGGCGCGGAGGGGTTGCGCGGAGAACCATCGTTCTCTAGTGTAGCGACCAGCGGGAGAACGACCGTTCTCCCGGCGCCACGAAGGGAGCACGACCATGGGGTACATCACCGTCGGGCAGGAGAACTCCACCGACATCGAGCTCTACTACGAGGACCAGGGCGCCGGCCAGCCGGTCGTCCTCATCCACGGCTACCCGCTCGACGGGCACAGCTGGGAGCTGCAGAAGCGCGAGCTCATCGACGCCGGCTACCGCGTGATCACGTACGACCGCCGTGGCTTCGGCGCGTCGAGCAAGGTCGGCAGCGGGTACGACTACGACACCTTCGCGGCAGACCTCGACACCGTCCTCGAGACGCTCGACCTGCGCGACGTCGTCCTCGTCGGCTTCTCCATGGGCACCGGCGAGCTCGCCCGGTACGTCAAGAACCACGGCCACGAGCGCGTCGCCAAGCTCGCGTTCCTCGCGTCGCTCGAGCCGTTCCTCGTGCAGCGCGACGACAACCCCGAGGGCGTCCCGCAGTCCGTGTTCGACGGCATCGTCGAGGCCGCGCGCTCCGACCGCTACGCCTGGTACACGGACTTCTACAAGAACTTCTACAACCTCGACGAGAACCTCGGCACGCGCATCAGCGAGGAGACGGTCCGGGCGAGCTGGATCACCGCGATCGGCTCGGCGCCCGTCGCGGCGTACGCCGTCGTCCCGACCTGGATCGAGGACTTCCGTGCCGACGTCGAGGCCGTGCGCGAGGCCGGCAAGCCGACGCTCATCCTGCACGGCACGAAGGACAACATCCTCCCGATCGACGCGACCGGGCGCCGGTTCCGCCAGCTCGTGCCGGACGCGGAGTACGTCGAGGTCGAGGGCGCGCCCCACGGGCTCCTCGTGACGCACGCCGCCGAGGTCAACGAGGCGCTGCTCGGCTTCGTCGGGCGCTGACCGCGCCGGGCGCCGGTCCGGCGCCCGGCTCCGTCGTCAGGCCACCGTGACGCGGTAGTCGTCGGCGTCGTCGTCCCACGCGAGGTCGACGGCGCCGGCGGCCTGCGCGGCCTTGCAGAACTGCAGGAACCCGCGGTAGCCGAGCGCCTTCTCGCTGAAGTCGGGCCGCTTCTTGCGGATCGCGTTCTTGAGGCCGGACAGCGCCGCGGAGCCGCCCTCCTCCTGGATGACGGACCGCAGCAGCTCGAAGGTCGAGTCCGAGTCGCCCTGGGCCGGCAACGACACCTCGGGGTCCCCGGTGGACGGCCCGGTCGCGAGCTCCACGAACCCGCGGTCCGCGAGGAACCGCAGGAACTCGCCGAAGTTGCGGAACCCGTAGTCGGCCTCGCTGAAGGTCGGGTCCTTGCGCAGCAGCGTGCGCTTGAGCACGGACGCCGTGACCGCGCCGCTCGTCGACGCCTCCAGGTCGGCGAGCGTCTGCGCGACGCGCACCTCCATGGGGACATCCTCGCCCGCGGGCGCCTCGTCGTCGGCCTCGGAGCCGCTCTCGCGGCCGGTGCCGCGACCGGTGTCGCGACCGCCCCGGTCGCCCGACGACGACGCCGCCTCCTCGAGCGGCGTCGCCTCGACGTCGACCTCGTCGGGGCGCGACGTCGTCGGCGCGCCGCGGCGCGCGGACCGGCCGACCGCCGCGCCCAGCTCGGCGAGCGCCGCCGCGGGCGTCTCGGCGACGGGCTCGGCGATCTCGGTCATGGGCTCGGCCACCGTGTCCGCGGCCTTCTTGCGCGTGGTGGTGCGCCCGCCGCGGCGCGTCTTGCCGCCCGACGCCGCGTCCTTGGCGTTCGTGTCGCGGCCCCGGACGCTGCGGGGCGCGGGCTCGTCGGGCACGTCGACGCCCTCGAGCCGGTCGTAGAAGAGGAACTCGTCGCACGCGGGCGGCAGCAGGCGGGACGTCGACTTCTCGACCCCGACGCCGATGACGCGCTTGTTCAGCTCGCGCAGCTTGTGGACGAGCGGGGAGAAGTCGCTGTCCCCCGTGCACATGACGAACGTCGAGATGTAGTCGCGCTCGAACGCCATCTCGATCGCGTCGACCACCATCTTGATGTCGGCCGCGTTCTTGCGCGACGCCCCCATGCGCTGCGGCATCTCGATGAGCTCGACCTGGTGCCGCGTGAGCGAGCGCCGGTCCTCGTCGAAGTACGACCAGTCCGCGTAGGCGCGGCGGACCACGACCCGTCCGCGCACGGCGAGCGCGTCGGCGATCGGGCCGAAGTCGAACGTCATGCCGCCCAGGTGCTCGCGCGCACCGAGCGCAAGGTTCTCGTAGTCGATGAAGACGGCCAGGCGTTCCTCGGTGTCCATGCGCGCCAGCCTACGCAGCGTCGGGCGGGAGCACCCCACCGGACCCGCGGATCCGGGTCACATCACGTCTCCGATGAGTCCGGGCCGCGCCGCCGGTCTCCCCGACGACGGTCCGTCGTCAGCAGGCCGCGCGCAGCCGAGGAGAGCCCACCATGACCGAGCACGTGACCACCGACCGCGGCGACACGGTCGCCTACGACCGGCGGGGCGACGGACCCGGCCTCGTGTTCGTCGCCGGCGCGGGGTCCTACCGGGCGATCGACCCGGTGACCGCCGAGACGGCGGAGCGGGTGGCGGAGCACGGCGTGACGACCGTCGTCCCCGACCGCCTCGGTCGCGGCGAGAGCCCGGCCGACGGCGTGCTCGACCTCGAGCGCGAGCTGGCCGCGGTCGCGGCGGCGATCGCCGTCGCGGACGGCGGCTCCGGTCGGGGGGCGGTGCTCTGCGGACACTCGTCGGGGGCCTCGATCGCCCTCGCGGCCGCGCACGCCGGCCTGCCCGTCACGGGCCTCGTGCTGTGGGAGGTGCCGCTGGGCGACGACGCCGCGACGACGAAGGAGTGGATCGACGAGTTCGAGCGGCGGCTCGACGCCGAGGACCACGTCGGCGCGACCGAGCAGTACATGAAGGACATGCCCCCGGAGTGGCTCGAGGGGATGCGTCGCTCCCCCGACTTCGCACAGCTCGCGCGCGCGTCGCGCAGCCAGCGCGCGGACGGGGAGTCGCTCGTCTGGGCGACGGCGGCTCTCGAGGACGGGTCGCTCGCGAGCGTCGACGTACCGGTCCTCGCGACCTACGGGACGTCGACGTTCCCGGAGATGACCGCATCGGCACGCAAGGTCGTCGCCGCGGTGCCGCGGGGCGAGGTGCGCGTCGTCGAGGGCGCGTCCCACTCGTGGGAGCCCTCGGCCATGACCGACGAGCTCGTCCGCTTCGTCCGCGCGACGACCCGCCCGTGACGAGGTCCCCGGTCCTCGCGCGGTCGCGTCACGAGCCCCCGGGCGAGCGCGAGACGTCGAACAGCTCGCACGTCGTGCCGTAGTAGGCGTCGGTCGTGCCGCGGTACGTCATGCCGATCCGCCGGCAGACGGCCTGCGAGGCCGTGTTGTCGGCGTGCGTCACGGCGACGACGCGGCCCAGCCCGCGCTCGAACGCGTGCGCCAGGACGGCGGCCGCCGCCTCGGTCGCGTAGCCGCGGCCCCACACGTGGGGGTGGAAGTGCCACCCGATCTCGGTGTCGCCCGACGGCTGCGGCGGCTCACCCGTGCCCGACGCCGGGATCGGCTTGAGCAGGATCGTCCCCACGGGCACGCCCTCGCCGGTGGGCGCGGCGCCCGCCGCGGCGGCACGCTCGACGACCGCCCACACGCCGTGCGTGCCGTCGTCGACCGCACGCCACCGTTCGATGCGCTCGGCGGCCTCGTGCGGGTGCTCCAGGACGCGCGGCGCCACCCCGACGAAGCGCATCACGTCCCACCGCGAGTAGATGTCCAGGACGGCCGGGGCGTCGTCGGGCGTCCAGGGCCGCAGGACGAGACGGTCGGTCCGCAGGGTCTCCACCTCTGCGAGCCTACGCGAGACGGTCCCTGACCGCGGCCGCCGCGGTCACGACCGGGCGTAGTGCGGCCGCAGCACCTCGAGGTACGCCTCGAACGGGCGGGCGGCGGGCCCGCCGCGCGCCGCGGCGAGCCGGTCGAGGTAGAACTCCCAGCCCGGCCCGATGTCGCCCGGGTCGTCCGCGGGCCCGAGCCGGTGGCGCAGGAAGAGCGTCGTCGTCGGGCCGGACGGCACGAGCGAGAGCGCGAGCCGCCATCCGCCGCTGTCGACGGAGAAGGACCGCGGCGGGTCGCACGCCAGGACGTTCACCTCCTCGACGGGCTCCCCCTCCTCCGCGGGCAGGCGCAGCGTGACGGTGCCGCCGGGCCGGGGATCGCCGTCGAGCACCCCGAACCACGGGGCCAGCCCCGCCGGCTCCGCGACGCTCGACCAGAGGTCCTCGACGCGCGCGTCGAACGAGCGCTCGAGGACGAGGTCGCGCCCGTCGTCCGTGACCTCCACCCGCCCCGTGGGCACCAGGTCCGCCCCGGCTCCGCCGCCGGCGCCTTCCGTCCGCGTCATCGTCGTCCTCCCGTCGCAGGCCGGGTCCGCACGACCCGTGGGTCCACCCACGGTAGCCACCGGGGCACGCCGCCGCCCGACCGTTCGTCGCACACGCGCCACCGTTCGTCGCACGCCTCGACCGCCCGCCGACGTGACCTGGATCACGCGCTCCCGGCCTCCCTAGCCTGGCGCGGTCGGACGCAACGACGCGACCCTGGAGAGGCTTCGATGACGACAGACACCCGCGCGGCGCGGAACGGTGCCGCCCCCGACGACGAGCCGGACATCGTCCAGGACCCGTCCCTTCCCCCCACCGCGGTGCCCCCGGAGCGCTCCCGGACGCGCTGGACGCCGCCGAAGATCGCGCTGTGGGCGGCGATCTCGCTCCTCGGCGGCGTCGCGTGGGTCATGCTCGCGGTCGTCCGCGGCGAGACGGTCAACGCGATCTGGTTCGTCTTCGCGGCGGTGTGCACCTATCTCATCGGCTACCGCTTCTACTCCAAGGTCATCGAGCGCTACATCACGCGCCCCGACGACCGCCGCGCCACGCCGGCCGAGACCCGCGAGGACGGCAAGGACTACGTCCCGACCGACCGCCGCGTGCTCTTCGGGCACCACTTCGCCGCCATCGCGGGCGCCGGACCGCTCGTGGGACCCGTGCTCGCGGCCCAGATGGGCTACCTGCCCGGCACGATCTGGATCATCGTCGGGGTGGTGCTCGCGGGAGCCGTGCAGGACTACCTCGTCCTGTTCTTCTCCATGCGCCGCGGCGGGCGGACCATCGGTCAGATGGCGCGCCAGGAGCTCGGGCGCGTGGGTGGCACCGCGGCGATCGTCGCGTCGCTGCTCATCATGATCATCATCGTCGCGATCCTCGCGCTCGTGGTCGTCAACGCGCTCGGCGAGAGCCCGTGGGGCGTGTTCTCCGTGTCGATGACGATCCCGATCGCGCTCTTCATGGGCGTCTACCTGCGCTACCTGCGTCCGGGGAAGATCAGCGAGGTCTCCGTCATCGGGTTCGGCCTGCTCCTGGCCGCGATCATCGGCGGCGGCTGGATCGCCGACACCGCGTGGGGCGCCGAGCTGTTCACGCTCGACCGCACGACCATCGCCGTCGGGATCATCGTCTACGGCTTCGTCGCCGCGGTCCTGCCCGTGTGGCTCCTGCTCGCGCCGCGCGACTACCTGTCGACGTTCATGAAGGTCGGCGTCATCGTCGTCCTGGCCGTCGCCGTGATCGTCGTGCGGCCGGAGATCACCGTCCCGGCGATCAGCGAGTTCGCGAGCGGCGAGACGGGCCCCGTCGTCTCCGGCGCGCTGTTCCCGTTCCTGTTCGTCACGATCGCGTGCGGCGCCCTGTCCGGCTTCCACGCCCTCATCGCCTCCGGCACGACGCCCAAGCTCGTCGAGAAGGAGCGCCAGACGCGCTTCATCGGCTACGGCGGCATGCTCATGGAGTCGTTCGTCGCGATCATGGCGCTCGTCGCCGCCATCTCCATCGACCGCGGCATCTACTTCGCGATGAACTCGTCGGCCGCCGCCACGGGCGGCACGGTCGAGGGCGCCGTCGCGTTCGTCAACGGCCTCGGCCTCATGGGCGTGAACCTCACGCCCGACATGCTGACGTCCACGGCCGCAGCGGTCGGCGAGCCGTCGATCGTGTCGCGCACCGGCGGTGCCCCGACGCTCGCCCTCGGCCTCGCGCACATCATGCAGCAGGTCGTGGGCGGCACCGCGATGATGGGCTTCTGGTACCACTTCGCGATCATGTTCGAGGCGCTGTTCATCCTCACGGCCGTCGACGCCGGCACGCGCGTCGCGCGGTTCATGCTCCAGGACACCATCGGGAACGTCTTCCCGAAGTTCAAGGACATCGCCTGGCGACCAGGAGTCTGGTCGTGCACCGCCATCATGGTGGCCGGCTGGGGCAGCATCCTCTACCTCGGCGTGACCGACCCGCTCGGCGGCATCAACACGTTCTTCCCGCTCTTCGGCATCGCGAACCAGCTCCTCGCGGCGATCGCGCTGGCCGTCGTGCTGGCCATCGTCGCGAAGCGGGGCCGGAGCTACCAGCGGTGGCTGTGGATCGTGGCGGCGCCGCTCGCCTTCACGGCGGTGATCACCATCTGGGCGTCGATCGAGAAGATCTTCTCGCCCGTCCCCGCCGTCGGGTACTGGGCCCAGCACAACGCCTTCCAGGACGCGCTCGCAGCCGGCGAGACGTCGTTCGGGACGGCCGGCTCGGTCGAGGCGATGGAGGCCGTCGTCCGCAACACGTTCGTCCAGGGCACGCTGTCGATCGTGTTCGTCGTCCTCGCGATCGTCGTCATCGTCGCGTCGGTCCTCGTGACCGCGAAGGCGCTGCGCGACGGCGGCGGCGAGAACCACGAGGACCCGCCCGTCGCGTCGCGCCGGTTCGCGCCGGCCGACGTCTTCACGACGAAGGCCGAGAAGGAGATCGAGAAGGAGTGGGCGGCGCTGCCGCCCGGCGAGCGCCCTGCCCCGACGGGGCACCGGTGACGGCCCGCGCGTCGGACGTCGCCCGGCGGGTGCGCGACGGCGCCACCGCGGTCCGCTGGTACGTGCGGCAGGTCATGGGCGACGACGCGTACGCGACCTACGCCGCGCACCAGCGCGCCGTCCACCCCGGGTGCGACGTCGTCGACGAGCGCGAGTTCTGGCGCCTGCGCCACGCCGAGCAGGACGCCAACCCGGGCGCGCGCTGCTGCTGAGCGCCGAGCGTCCACGGCGGTGCGGCACAGGACCGCCCGCCGTGGACGGGCCTACGATGGAGTCCGCGCGGGGGCCCTCGACGGAGAGCGGCCCGGGACGTGCGAGGCCAGTGAAGGAGCTCCTGTGGTCGAGCCGACGAACGAGCCGGGCGGCATCACCGCCGCCGAGTTCCACCGAGCACCGGACGTCGCCGACTGGCGCGTCACGGGGACGGGCCCGCAGGCCGTCTTCACCGCGCGGTCCCTCGCCCACGCGGCCGCGCTCGTCGCGCCGGTCGTGGCGGCGGCCGAGCGGGCCGGCGTCCTGCCCGACGTCGACGTGCGCCCGGAGGGAGTCGTCGTGCGCATCCCGAACCGTGGCGCCGAGAGCATCCCCGCCGCCGCCGCGCAGTTCGCGGCGGCCGTGTCCCGGGCCGCGGCAGAGCTGCAGCTGACGCCCGACCCGTCGCTCACCCAGTCGATCGGCCTCTACGTCGCCCAGCACTCGGAGGCCGACGTACGCCCGTTCTTCACCGCCGCGCTGGGCTACGACCCGCTCGGCGACACGGACGCCGTCGACCCGCTGCGCTGCGGGCCGCAGCTCGCCTTCAACCCGATCACCGGCGACGCCCCGGCGCGCGGACGCACGCACCTCGACGTCTTCGTGCCGGCCGACCAGGCGCAGGCGCGCGTGGACGCCGCCCTCGCCGCCGGCGGCAGGCTCGCCGACGACTCCTACGCCCCGGCCTGGTGGTCGCTCGCGTCGCCCGACAACCACGGCGTGGACATCGCGTCCTGGACCGACACCGACGGCTGACCCGCGCACCGGAGGGTGACGCCCCTGCACGGCGTGCCGGTGGTCGCCGACCCCGTCACGTCGCGGAAGGCCCGCCGGGCGATCCGTCGCGGACGTCGAGCAGGAGCCCGAGCTCTTCGGCGCGCGCGAGGGCCTCCGCGCGGCCCGAGACGCCGAGCTTGCGGTAGATGCTGCGGATCTGCGTGCGGACCGTGTTGGGCGAGACGTCGAAGCGCGCCGCGGCCTGGATGGCGGTGTCGCCTCCGCTGAGGGCGCCCAGCACGGCGCTCTCGCGAGGAGACAGGCGCAGGAGCTGCGTCCGCGAGGGCAGGTTCACGCGCTGGACCGGACGGTCCGCCAGCGGGTTCGGCACCTCGGCGAGCTGGGCGAGAAGGCCGACGTCGGCCGGTTCCGCGGCGAGGAACGGCTTGACGTGCTTGTCGCTGGCTCGCAGGCGCACCGCCTTGCGGAACGCGGAGACGGCGCGCTGCTTGTTGCCGGTGCGGAGGTGCGCGACGGCGATGACGAGATGGAGCGCCATCTGGTCCGGTATGGGGACGTGGAGCTGGTGGAGCGCCTCCGCGCCGGCTCGGATGGCTCGGTGCGGATCGCCTCCGAGCAGGTACGCCCACGCGGCCTGCTGGGTCACGGAGGGCAGGTCGGGGTGCCGGCGGGACAGGCGAAGCAGCCGATTGGCCTCGTGCGCCTTGAGCAAGAGCTTTGCCTCCGAACGCAGGAGGAGCTGGCCCTGGAGGGTCGCAGGGTCCGGATCGAGCGCGCCGTGGAGGGTCCGTGCCTCGTCCAGGCGAGCGAGCGCGGCGTGCGGGTCGCCGAACAGCGCCGCATAGCTGGAGTGCGCGAAGACGATGAACGGCCACAGCTCCAGGCGCTGGTGGGGAGATCCGACGGCGGCGAGCCGGTGACGCGCCTCGACGGGATCGGCTTCCTCGATCGCGATCAGCGCACGGGCGATCTCCGCCCCGACGGTCATCATGTGCTCCATCCACGACGGCACGGCGCCCAGACCCTTCAGTGCCGTGAGCCAGGTCCTGGCGAGGTCGAGATGCCCGCGGTACGCGGCGAGAAGGGCAAGGTTGGCGACCGCGTTCGCCCCGGCGAAGTGCGCGTAGGGCGGCGGCCCTGCCTCGATGTACGCCTTGGTGAACAGCTTGACGGCGGAGTCCAGCCGTCCCGCGAGCATCGCCGTCAGACCACGCTGGCTCGACAGCCAGCCGGGCTTCGTCGCGGCGTGCTCCGGGCTCCACGGCAGGGCGTGGCCCGTCCCCCGCAGCGTGAGCTGCTGGTCGACCCATGCACCGAGACGTTCGGACTCGTCGAACGCGTCGCGCAGCCTGGCCGAGACCACGGCGATGGTGCCGGCGGTCACCAGGTCGCCCGCCCGGGCGAAGCCGGCCAGCCGCGAGGCGTAGCCGCGGCCGTAGACGGCGACGGTGTGCAGGACCCTCGGGAGGCCCCCGCTGTCGGGCGTGTCGATCCGAGAACGGTTGTGAGCGAGCAACGCGGCGTGCAGCAGGCGGGGTCGTTGCTCGTAGGTCGTGGAGCTCGTGCCCTGCAGCGCGTCCACGACGGAAGGCCCGAAGCGCCCGGGGAGCTCGTACCAGAGCAGGTCGAAGAGGACTTCGATGTCGTCGAGCGTGCCCGTGGCGATGGTCGTCCGGATCTCCTCGTCGCTGGCGGCTCGGTAGTCGTCGGCCGTCGTCGTCACGTCATCGATCCTTGCCGAAGCGCCCCGACGAGCGCGCGCACGACGGGGTGAAGTTGCCCGTCGACGGATGAATCCGGTGGTGAGGTTTCATCACTTCGTCAGCCGCCGGTCTGGGTGGCCCGGCTCACATGGGGTAGTGACGAGCACGCGAGGGGCGCGTGCCAGGAACCCATGGAGAGCACATGCGACGACCACCGCACCGGAGCCCAGCGGACGACGGAGCAGCTCTGCGGAGCAGCGCACAGGCGGGTCCGACCACCGCTCGCCACGCGAGACGACGGCCCCGGCACCCCGCCGCGTGGAAGCGAGCGCTCGCCGGCGCCGTCGCGTTCGCGACCGCCGGCACTGGCATCGTCGCGTCGGCGGCGCTCCCCGCGGTGGCTGCCCCCGTGTACGAGATCACCGCCCGCTGGGCGGACGACACCCCGAGCATCCTCGCGCCCGGCGACGTCGTGTCGGCCGAGTGGAGGCTCAACGTCAACGACGACGCAGCGGCACCGACCAACGAGCCCGTCGACGACGTCACCTTCACGGCCACCGCCGGTGACGGTGCGTTCGCCGCCCTCCCCGACCTCTGCCTGACCGAGGGCGTCGACCCTGTCTCGAGCCTGTCGGACGACCGGACCGTCCTGGTGTGCAACACGGGCACGCAGATCATGGGGACCGCCATCGCCGTCCAGACCGCGATCGAGGTCACGGGAGCCGACGGCGGGCAGCTCACGCTGTCCGGGCAGACGGAGGGCGCCACGGCCGACGTCGACCCGCTGCCGATCGTCGCGCAGGAGTTCGGGATGGACATCACCTGGTCGGGACCGACCCAGTGGACGTTCTGGAACACCGCGCCGAACCCCGACCGCCAGCAGGTCGACTTCCAGTGGACGCTCAACCTCCTCAAGGGAAGCCGGGCCGGCCCTGACAGCATCACGTATCGACTGAACCTCGCTCCGCAGAGCACGGGCAGCTCGCTCGTCAACGCCACGTGCGGCGACTTCGCCTACGAGGCGAGCTCGTCCCATCCCTACTCCGGGTCGGGCTTCCCGTCCGAGCAGACGGCACCCTCCGTCAGCTGCTCGATCACGCGGGTGGGGACCTCCAACTCCTACGACCTCACCCTCTCCGGCATCGACTACTCGCTGTCGCAGGTCCCGACGCGCAGCTCCAACGGCGCCCTCCTCCCGCTCGACCGCGACGCCGTCGCGAGCGGGCGCGTGACGTTCGTGCTCGAGGCCCCCAACGCGGGCCAGCTCGGACTCACCGTCGTGGCACCGACCTACACCTCGGCGGACGGCACGCTCACGGCGACCGACGACACCGCGAACAACAGGGTCGAGAAGACCTGGACACGCGAGGGCGCGTGGAACTCCACGTGGCGCCGCGCCTTCACCAACTCCGGAGGCACCAACCAGGACGACACGTACCGCCAGGCACCGGAGTCCTTGGTGCAGTCGTCGAACCACAGCTCGCTGCACCACAGTTCCGGAGTGCAGACGGTCGAGATGTGCACCGTCCTGGACAGCCGCCACGTCGAGTACGTGGAGGCCAGCCTCCAGCAGCACAACCAGACGCGCGGACAGTACCTCTACTACGTCGGCAACCACGCCTTCGTGACGAACGGATCCGGGTCGTACAACCCGGAGAACTTCGCGCGGAACTGCGACCTCGATCCCGGCAGCTGGGTCACCGAGCCACCGGCCGACCCGACCACCGTCAAGGCCGTCAAGTACCGGTACAACGCTGCCGTCGCCGGGTCGCTCGCCTTCGCGGTGCTGCTCACGACCCAGCAGATCAAGGCGGAGACGCCGCCCGGCACCGACGTCTGGACGTTCAGCTCGTACAAGACGAACGACGACGCGTGGACCTACAACACCGTCGCTCGCACGGCGACTCCGGGCGCGCGGTACCCGAACACGACGCCCTCGCGCGACATCCTGCGCACGGTCGGGGTGCAGCCCGTCGTCGCGAAGAACGCTGACCGCTCCCTCCTGCGCCCGGGAGACGCCGCGACGTTCACGCTCGAGTACGCCGCGACCGGCGGGACGGGCATCCCGGCGACCGTCAACGGGTTCCGCCTCGTCGACACCCTTCCCCTGGGCCTCCTCTACGTCCCGGGCTCCGCGAGCCCTGAGCCCACCGTCACGAACGACGCCCAGGGCCGGCAGGTGCTGACCTGGGTCTACGACGGCCTCGCGACGAACGTCATGCACGCCCAGACCTACCGGGCGGGTCTGGCCGACGGGGTGGACCCGGGCTCCGTCCTGACCAACTCGGCCTACGCGGGCATCGCGCTCGCCGGGGGCGGCCTGGTGACGACCCCCTCCGTCTCGGCCTCGGTCACCCTGGCCGCGAGCGGGACCACGACGATCGGCAAGACCGCGGACACCCCGGTGATCCCGAACCCGGCCGGCGACGGCGTCGGTGCGGGCTCGTGGACGGTCACGCTGCGCTCCTACGACCCGCTGCCGCAGGACTTCACCGACACGATCGACGTCCTGCCCTTCAACGGCGACGGCCGAGGGACGGACTTCGCGGGCTCCTACGAGCTCACGGGCGTCGACGCGGTCGCCGGGGCGACGGTGTACTACACGACGGCCGACCCGACGACGATCACCGACGACCCCGCGGACGCGTCCAACGGGTCGGCAGGCGACGCGACCGGCAACACGGTGGGGTGGTCGACGACGTTCACTGCGGACGCGACCGCCGTCCGCGTGATCGGCCCGATGCTGGCGCCGGGAGCCACGCAGGCGTTCACGGTGAACGTGGCGACGGATGGTGTCGAGGGCGGTGACCTGCTGGTGAACCGTGCGCAGGCTCGCGACGGGCACACCGAGCTCGTCATGCGGACGTCGGCACCGATCACGGTCGCCAACTACTACTCGGCGGCCCTGAAGAAGTACGTGCAGGACACCGACGGGGTGTGGCGGGACGCCAACACGGTCGAGGACTACCCGTCGTTCCAGGCCGGGGACACCATCCGGTACCGGATCGTCGTGGAGAACACCGGTCAGGGCACGCTCACGGGCATCGAGGTGTCCGACGACCAGCAGCCCGAGCTGGGATCGTTCACGATCGACTCGCTGGCCCCGGGCGAGGTACAGGCGCACGAGTTCGAGATCGTCGCCGACGCATCGACCGGCGACGGTGTGGTGAACACGGCGTGCGCGGCCGCCGACGTCCCCGAGGACACGGGGATCGCACCGACGATCAACTGCGACCCGGCCGGCTTCGAGCTCGAGGGCGACCCGACCCACGTGAAGGTGCTGCTGTCCGCCACGCCGATCGGTGACGGGCAGTGGGAGGTCGTCTACGGGATCGACGTGACCAACACGTCGACCGCGGCCACGACGTACTCCCTGTCGGACGCGCTGCACTTCACCGACCAGGCCACGATCACCGCAGCGACGGTCACCGCGGCGCCGGACGGTGTGGTCCTGGCCGACCCCGCCTGGGACGGGCAGGGGAACGTGACGATCGCGACCGACGTGCCGCTGCCCGGGAACGACGACGAGGGCTACGTCCCGCACCACTACGAGGTCACGGTGATCGCCGACGTGCCGCTGCAGCTCGACGGCGCCGGGGGTGACCCGGATCCGACGGCGTGCCCCGCGGAGGGGTCGGACGCGGACCAGGGGTTCAACAACACCTCGGAGCTGACCGGGCCCGACGGTGAGG
>Ga0233365_1000045_pt1 | contig 85359 bp, 156 predicted proteins | sample ElkDunMinimDraft_27_FD_191535 | JGI IMG/M metagenome (GOLD analysis project Ga0233365, IMG submission 191535) | Fecal eukaryotic communites from dung pellets of Tule Elk in California, USA - Elk Dung C36 | ecosystem: Host-associated > Mammals > Digestive system > Large intestine > Fecal...
GGACCCAGGCGCGTACCTGCGCAGCATCAACGGGAGCGGCTACAAGCCGTACAAGAACCCTGAGAACCAGGACGCCTACGACGAGCCGCTACTGGCCCCGCCGGAGAAGGTCCACACCGGGGCGCGTGCTCCCGTCCCCGACCACACGTTCTTCGACACGTTCACCGACGAAGACCTCAAGGCCAGCTTCTAACCCACGAGGGCCCGCACCGTGAACCACCACCGCGCGGGCCCTAACCCCCACCCTGAACCACCAGGAAGAAGGCCACCATGAACGCTACCCCCGAACCGAGCAGCGCGAGCATCTTTCCCCCGCCCGCGACCCCACGGGACGAGTTGCCCCGCACCTACCTCCCGCTCTTCGAGCCCCGCGCTGAAGAAGAGGTCAAGTTCTTCTCCCCCAACCCGACGATCCCCTCCGGGTCCCACTCCGACCGGAAGCGTCGCCGCCCCAAGCGCCCTCAGGTCGAAGCCAAGCGCAAGGGCGTCCGACGCCGTGAGACCGTCCTGTACCGCTACTACGACGCCGAGGACGTCCTCCTGTACGTCGGCATCAGCGCGAACATGCCTGCCCGCCTGGGCTCGCACGAGACCGACTCCACATGGATGGACTTTGCCGCCCGGTCCACGTTGGAACACTTCGGAGACCGCGCCGACGCGGAGAAGGCGGAGCAGGCCGCGATCGAGGCGGACCGGCCGCTGTTCAACATCCTCCACAACGATCGGCCGGACCGTGTCCGCCGCCTGGTGGACTACCTCATCGACCGGGACCGCCGGGATCTGCTCGTCCCGCTGATCTCGCGCGGTTGACCCCCCCGGGCCCGTCGGGTGATCTCCGGCGGGCCCATCAGCGACCATGAACACAGGAGGAACCATGGACCAGCGCCCGATCCTGTTCATCGACGTCGACGGACCCCTCAACCCCTACGACCGCTCCAACCGGTCCGCGCACCGCGCCGGGTACGCGCGCCGCAAGATCGAAGAGTTCAAGGTGTTCCTGAACCCCACCCACGGGCCCGCACTCATGGAGCTGCCGTTCGAGCTGGTGTGGGGCACCACCTGGGAACGGTCCGCGAACCGACAGATCGGCCCCCGCATTGGCCTCCCAGAGCTGCCCGTGTGCGGATTCCCCGACAATGGCGTCTCCCCGTCCGGCCTCTACTTCAAGACGCCGTTCATCGTGGAGTACGCCAACGGACGCCCGTTCGCGTGGATAGACGACGAGATCACCGACACCGACCGCGAGTGGGTCGCTCAGCGGCACAACGGCCCGGCTCTGCTGCACTGGGTTGACCCTGCGGTCGGGTTGGAGGCGTCGGACTTCGAGGCGTTGGCGGAGTGGGCGGGAGAGCTGGACAAGGCCGCAGCCTGACCCCCCGGGGCCTGCCGGACCACCCGGCGGGCCCCGCCCAGCGACACTAGACACAGGAGGCAGCATGGACATCATCGGCCAGATCGACGCCACCCTCGAAGCGTGGGAACGCGGCCCCGACGCCGCGAGGTGGACACCCGCCGGGGTCTCCACGGGCCCCCTGCCTTTCAGTGATGCGTCATGGCGGCACGTCGCGATCTGCCGCGACTGCACATCCGAGGGCAGGTTCACCACCGCGGAAGTGCGCGACGAGTGGATTCGTGAGCACGAGCGGCGCGGGTGGCGTCATCGGGACTGGCGGACCCTCTCGTTCAGCTAGGCCGCCCAGGGGTTGCCCACTAGGTTGCCCACAGCGCTTGTGGGCAACCTAGTGGGCAACCTGAAAGAGATCCTTACAAGTTCAGGAGACGACATGACCACTGAGCCCGCCACCCCATTCACACGGCCCCTGATCACCACCGAAGAAGCCGAACGACTCAGCGAGGCCCTGGAGAAGGTCGGCCGCGACCTCAGCCAGACACTCGCGGACGCGGCGACCGCCATGGGGGAGGCCCTGTGGATCGACTGGGAAGGGCTGGAAGCTGGCCTCGCCCCGCTGCGCATCAACCCGGCACTGCCCCGCCTCGACATGCGCGGCGTCATGGTCCACGGGTACGTGCCGCACGGGGAGGCGTGATGGACAGCAAGCCGATGCCGTTCGTCGGCGGACCCTGGGACGGCGAGGAGATCCCCGTGGACATCGCGCCCAACGGCGGCCTCCCCGACCGGTGGGACTTCATCGAGACCCGCATCGAGGACTACAACCTCGCCGCCGGGCCGCACGGTCGCCTCAACCCCGTGACCCCTGGCCGCATCCAGATCCGCCACGAGTACTGGCTGACCAACGAACCCGACGGTAGGCCCGTGTACGCCCACCAAGACGAGCAGGAGTGGTGACAGGGCGCCCGACCCGCACGGGCGCTCATCTCACGTTTTCCTGCGACTGTTCAGGATGATTCCCAGTCGACCGCCAAGCTCCAGCCCGCCCTCAGGCGTCAGCTCGGCAACGAACCCACGCCCTTCGGCCTCGCGAATCCCCGCTATGTACTTCTCGGAGTCATCCTCCCGGAGCGTCAATACTTCAGCCTGGATGCGGTCGTAGAACTCCTCCTTGTCGATGAGGGCATCCGGCTGCCACCGGTAGCCACTCGCCAAGAGGGGGTAGCTGAAGTCGATGTCTCGGCCGCCCCTGTCCCACAAGGCAACTTCTCGTTCTGAGAGTTCGTCTGCGCTCATGCCGCCCATCTTCCCGCGCCCCTCGTCCGCCCGGGGCAAGCCCGCGGCCAAGCCTGTGGCCGGAAGCGGCCACCCGCCCTCACTGCCCCGCCCGCAGCCCTACGCTCCCCGCGTGGACCTCACCCTCACCGAAGCGTGGACCCTCTGGTGGTCAGGCCAGCAACTCACCGAACACAGCATCCACGGCATGTCCGTGCTCTGGGCGGCGCGAACAGGGAAGCTCCTGGCCTTCCTCGCGGGGACGACGATCGTGCTCGACATCGTCGGCTCGGAGCGCATCATCCGCTGGGGCGAAAGCATCGTGGAAGCGTCACTGATTCGACGAACCCTTCTCGCCTGCCTCCCGGTGACAGTTCTCAGCTACCCCCTCTCTATGGCCCTAGGCGCAGGAGATGCCATCCAGGCAGCGTGGCCAACCATCGGCGGATGGCTTATGGCCGTCGCCTTCCACGCCGTGGCTGGAGCTGCCGGAGGAGCACTTTTGGTTAACTACGGACATCGGATCGCCATCAACTTCGGGCGCCTGCTTGCCCGCCCCCGGTTCGAACGCTGGCTGCGCATCATCGCCGTCCCGCTGTTCTTCATCGGCTTCGCCTTGGACTACCTGGCGTCATGAGCCCACCGCCCCATCGCGGGCCACGTCTCGTCGAGGTCGTCCACCGCCTCGAACCCGGCCCGCTCAAAGAACGCGACGCGCCCCTCGACCCCGTCGCTCTCGTCCGGGAACAGGAACACCCACGGCACTCCCGCCTCCCGCGCGACGCCCACGAACGCGTCCAGCAGCCCCGTGCCGAGACCCTGCCGCCTCCACGACGCGTCCACCACCACGGACAGGACGTACCCGTGCGGAGGCGGCACCGGGGCGCCGGGGCCCGTGTACGCCCCGTCGAGGATCCCTCGATCCAGCCGACCACGACGCCGGCATCAACGGCGACCAGGGTGAGGACATCCTCGGAGTACCCCTTCGCGCCGAAGGGCGGGGCCGCGGTGGCGACCAGGGCCGCGATGTCCGGCCCATCCTCGGGCAGGGCGTGGCGGATCAGCATGAGGGCAGCCGCCTACTACTCGCGATCAGGCAGGGAGATCAGCTCAAGGTTGAACAAGCCCCCCTGGTTCACGCAGTCCTGGGCCAGGTCATGCACCTGTTCGTGGAAGTCCTCCTCCGACGCGGTCGCCATGACGGTCATGCTGACTGGCACGTATCGACTCAGTGAGTATGCTGCGGGCGCAGGGAGCCAGCCACCGAACTCGGTGCGGCACAACGTCAGTGGCCCGTCACCATCCCATTCAATGCCGACGCGAACCTCGTACTCGCGATCACCACTGCCTTCGGCGGTCGCCCGAACCAAGGCCATCAAGTCGGCGACTGCGCACTCAACGCCCGACCCCCGCACCTCCCCGCCCTCGTGGGAGCTCTTCGCGTCTATCGGGCGCCCTCCGATCGCGGTGGCCACAGTGACCGCTCCGTCGTGGTGGACACTCACCCACGCCTGCTTCCACTGGGATCGCTCATCGGTGGCGGTGTTCGTCGCCACCCAGCGACGCAGGCCTGGCCGCGGGTTGTCGCATTCGACGTTCTCTATCGGATGGTTGTCCTGGCTGGATGCATAGGTGAGCGTCAGTCTCCGAGCGCGAGCAAGTACCGGGCGCACCTCCTCGCGGTCGGCCCGGTGTAGCAGCCGCGGAATTCGCGGTTGGGCAACAGCGATGAGCCACGCCCGTTCCTTAGTGTTGAGGCCGTCCGCGGTCTCCTGGTACAGCGAGTCGAGAGCTTCACTCGCGTGGCGGCGTTCCTCGAATCGCGCCCGGTACATCGCCTCGATCTGATGCTCCCTCATCCAGACGGTGTCGGCGTCATTGCGGATAGGAGCCCCGAAGAACTGGTTGCGGTAGATCAAGTGTGGCCCTGCGACGCTTGCGGGCACCTCAACCGCAACGGCTCGCCCTTCGGCCTCGGAGCCGAGCTGGTGGACACGCAGGTTGAAAACGGGTGGGGAGATCGCCGAGATGGCGGCGCTGTGCAGCGTGCGTTCATGGTTCTCATCAAAGACGCCGACATCCACGCGTTCGGTTGCTACCTTCTGGGTCTCGTCGACTCCGTAGACGATGAGCCCACCGCCGCTGTTGGCCATCGCGGCGACGTCTTTGGGGAAGTCGGACTGAGTCAGGTTTTTCGCTGGGATCAGCTTTTCCTTCCAGTCCAGGTCGGCCATCTCGTGTACGCCGGCCTCGATGGCCGCGTCCAGCATGTCGATCGACAGCGGCCCTGGGGGGAGGCCAAGAGCTCGGTGCAGGGCAGTGAAGGAGGTCATGAGCAGATGGTACGAATGCCCCACGACACGGCTCACCGAGTGTTGAGCTTTGTCCTGTCCGCATCCGGCCACCCCCACCACCGCGCCAGCGGGTACACCACGGGGATGAGCGAACTCGTGTTCTTCAAGTCGTCGTACAGCCAGCCTCAGAACTGCGTTGAGGTGGCGTTCCGCAAGTCCAGCTACAGCGCGACCGCGAACGACTGCGTGGAGGTCGCGGACCTGCCTGCGGGCACAGCCATCCGCGACTCCAAGCACCCGCACGAGGGCCACTTGGACATCCCGCGCGGGGAGTGGGCGGCGTTCCTGCGCGCCACCTGACGCGCCGAGGTCACCCCTCCGCGTCCTGGTACACGTACACCGCGTCCGAGCGTCCCACCGGGCCGTCCACCAGGTCATAGACGTGCGTGCGCACCACCACCGGGCCGCCCGACCACGCGTCGCTCCCCGCGGCGTGCTCCGGGTAGGCGACACGGGCAGGCAGACGACCCGCGACCAAGACGACCGGCAGGTGATCGCCGTCGTGCGGGCCGTCCAGGTGCAACACCCACTGCCCAGTGATCACGCCCCATCATGCCCGGCGTCGGGCCACAGCTCTTCGGCGGAGATGTACAGCAGAGCGTCCTCGCGGTCGCGTCTCAGCACGTACCGGTACTGCCCCGGTACGTGCATCAGCGCCCCGAAGTCCGTCACCGTGGGCTCGCGACCTACCACCATGAGTTCAGGTGGGAGACGACCGTCAGCCAGAAGCTCCACCATCTCCGTCCGCCCGGCCCACGGGCCGCCCGCGAACGGCACTGGCCGGTAGCGTGCGTCGCGGGCCTCCTCCAGAGCCAAGTCGCGGGCCTCCCTCTCGGCGCGGGTCAGCTGCTCCTCCCGGCGCTGTGCGCGGATTCGGCGGATCTCCCGCGTGCTCTCGCTCAGATGGTCGTACCCCATGCTGGTCTCCTCCTCGTCGGCTCCATCATGTCTTTTCCGTCATCTGCCGGAGCTTCTCGACGTACTCGCGGTACCGGTCACGGTCACGCTCGTACATGGCCTCGACCTCGTCGAGGCCGGCCTGTTCCTCGGGTGTCGCGAGCGGGTCGCGGGAGTGGTCGGGCATCGGGGTCTCCTCTCTCCGGTGCCACCATCCTGACCGCCCGGCCCGGTCGGGACTGTCTAAAATTAGCGTTTACGAAGTGGCGCCGGTCACGTCGCATTGGGCCTTCCTCAAGCGCCGGCGGCGATGATCAAGGCGGCGACGAACAGCCAGGCGACGTGCCAGCTCAGGTCGAGAGCGTATGCGCCGGTACCGAGGGACGGGTTGTCGTCGCGCCCGGGGCGGGGAGAGCCGAGACGGTAGAAGCCCGCCAGCCCAAGCCTCTCAGCGAGTCGCGCCAGGGTTGTGCGGCGGTCCGCCCAGTAGTGGCTAGCAGCGTCCACGGCCAGACCGAGCACGAGCATCCCGGGGTGGACGTCAGTTCCGGTCAGCAGCAGCGGCAGCAGGAAGATCAACTTCGTGACGACGAGCGAGGCGACGTGGCGGGCGCACGCGGCGCGAGCGGACCACCCCGAGCCGCCCTTCCCGGCGGACTGGCGGGACGTCTGCACCCAGTGATCGCCGACCTGATGCGCGGCGAACAGGGCGGCGAAGATCGCGGCGAACACGCCAGCGTCGATCATGGGGGCTCCTCGGTCGGGTAACCCCATGCTCTGCGGCAGCAGCCGCGGGCTCTGTTTAGACCTGAACGCTCGCGATGTGGGCTGGCACACTCGGGACCCCGGCGCCGCGAACTAGACTGGACACACCAACCGGAGGAGGCCGCTGTGCAGCGCTGGGAGTACCGCATCGAGGAAATCCCCGGCGGACCGCACCAGGGCGACCTCCGCAACTGGGGCGCCGACGGGTGGGAACTCGTCGCCGAGACCGTCATCGGCGAGCAGCACGGGCGCCCGCTGGTGCGGTCCGTCCTCAAACGCGAACGCGACTGACCGTGACCGTTAGACGGGTAGACGCCCCGTGGTGTCTAAGAGGCTGCCAGATGCGTCTAGGCGGCCGTAGCCAGCGGGAACAGTGAATGCCTCCGCCTCCGCCCCCAAGGCCGTCTACGGGCGTCTGAGAACACGAAAACCCCAGCAAACGCTGGGGTTTCGCCATGTCTACGAGGTCGTCTACGGGGCGCCCGGCCAGACAGCGACCAGACACCCCGCAGACACTCACCCCGTGTAACGGGCAGCGGCCTCCTCCAGGTCCTCACGGCGGTACCCGCGCACCTGGGTTCCCTCGTGGTCGGTGTAGCGACCGGCCTTCGCGCCCGCGTCTTTCAGGGCGTTCTGGGTGTCCAACAGGTCCATCTCCACCGCCGACGCGACCACCTCACCACGCACCCCGCGGGCACCATTGGAGAGCAACAGAGCCGCCGCCAGGACAGGCGGCAGGTCACTGCCCCCGGTCGCTCCACGCGGGGCCTCTGCGGCCTCCCCGGGCACCTCCGTGCGTGGCCGGTACGACCACACAGCACCGCCCGGGACGGTGGCCACCGCAGAGTCCGAGGACAGGTCCCATACCTGGATCGGAGGCTGCGACGGGCCCCGGCCAGCGATGCTCAAAACGGCGTATCCGCCCAACTCCAACTCGTGGGACTTCCAGTCCGACCCGAGGACCTGGTTGTTCTCGTTGCGGCCAGCCGTCTTCAACACCACCCTGTCCTGCATCACCCCATTGAGCTGCGACGGAATGCCCGAGCCCAGAAGTGGCTTCTGCGTCGCCCACTTCAGGTCAATGGCCCGCGAACGACCCATCGTCGCCAGCGGCTGGAGCGGCCCGAGAAGGTTGAGGTGGTCCGCGGGATCCTTTGCAGAGGTGTCGTGCATCGCGACGATCTCCGCGCCCTCATCGACGATTGCGACGATCCGCGGCCGGTCCTTCGTGGGAGTCCACGTCGACACGCCTTGCTCCTGCATGATCTGCGACCGATCATGGGACTCGGCATTCAGCTCCCGCAGCACACCGAGGATGTCCTCAGGGGTGATGGCGATGCGGATCTTGCCGCGCCACAGGGCGGATTCCTCACCCTTCGGGTCGATGTAGACGACCATGGTCGGCTCGGTGGCCTGGAGTGCTTCGGCGATGAGCACCCTCACCAGCACCGACTTGCCCGCTCCGGACGTCCCCGCGATGAGCATCCGCCCCTTCGGGAGCACCACGGGCTGCCCCGTTTCGGTGTCCAGGCCGATGCCCTTGCACCCGGGACGCCACACCATGTCCCGGGACGGCGTCCTGGTACGGATCCTGAGCACCGCCTGATCCCCGTAGTCGCCTTCGGACAGGTCAGAGCGCACGTCCCGGGGGACGCTGAGAGCCGCGCGGACGACGGGCATCTTCTTCTCCAGCCACTCCGGGTTCGCCTTCCCCGACAGGGTCATCACCACCCGAATGCCGAGTGCGTCCACCGTCGGCGTCCCCGGGACGACCCCCTCCAGGCCCCGGCCCGCCGTGTGCTCCTCCCACCCGGCAAGACGCGACAGGAGACGGTTCTCCGCATCCGTCGCACCCACCACCACCGACCCCGGGACGACCCCCCGGGATGCAGACGACACGACCGCAGCAGATCCGCCCAGCTCACCAGGCGGAACGAGGGGGGACGCAGCCTCCGTCGCGCTCACCGTCCCCTCAGCGACCGCGATCGCGTGACCCTGGATCGCCAGCCACACCCACGCCGCCGGCCACGCCAGCAGCGGCCACCACATCCCAGCGCCGATCAGCGCAGCAACCGGGCCGAGAGCGACCACTCCGGGGATCGCGGCCTGCTTCGCGAGCCTGCCGCCCCGGGCCTTGAAGGTGAGCGCGTCCATCTTCATCGCCGACGGGGCCTTGTTCTCCAGCTCCCGGAGTTCCTCGGTGAGGAGTTTGACCTGTGCTTCGTCGCGGCGGATGCGCGCCTTGTCGAGCTTCTTCGCAACGGCGGCGCGTTCCCGGCGGATCTCCGAACGGGCCTCCTCCACGATCTCGGCGTACAGCTCGGGGTCCTGGACGTAGGCTTCGGCGGTCCGCCAGCGCCGCGACCACGCGAGGAGGGCGTAGGTGTGTGAGGCTCCCAGCGATGCCCTGAGCCGGGCGTTGACGTCGTCCAGGAGAGCGCGTTTGGGGGTGACGGCGTCGGCGGGGGTGTCAACGGGGACGATGACGCCTTCGGTGGGCGTCCCGTCCGTCCCGTGGCCTGACCTGGGAGCGTCCCCCTCCGTCCCGTCTGGCGTTTCCTCTTTCGTCCTCCCTTCCCGGGGGAGGGGCGTCCCGGGGGACGCCTCATAGACGACACCCATCGGGATCCCGTCCGTGTACGCGTCCATCTCGTCTGTCTCGTGCTTGTGTGCCATGATCAGTGAGTCCTTACGAGTATGGGCAACCAGGGCCGCCGAGGTGCTTTCTCGGCGGCCCGCTGTTGTTCTAGGTGATCGCGCCGCCGATAATCCCGGCAACGAACGTCGCGCCCATGGAGTGCAACCAGTCGATGAAGCCGGTCACCACACCCGAGCCCGAGCCCTTGGCAGCGATCGGGGTGATGGTCAGGGCAGCGATCGCCACGGGGTTGTACGTGTGGTCGTAGCGCAGGTCCACAAGGGTGATCACGAACCCGACGATGCACAGCACCGACCAGATCACCCCGGTGGGCAGAGGCTCCCCGACCCAGCCTCCGAATGCCCCCGCGATTCCGCCGATGAAGGTTCCATTAGCCCAGTTGGAGATCGTCGAGGACATGGGGGACTCGTAGAGCAGCATGCTCCCCGCCGCGCCGACCAGGAGGGCGATCAGTCCCGCCCGGCGTCCCTTCAGTTTCTTGTTGAGCCAGAACGCCCACGCGAACATGCAGATGGCGAGGAACCCGTACATCAGGCGTCCCCCCGCTTCCGACCGGCGAGGTAGTGGCGAACCACCATGACAGCCCCCCACACAACGGTGATCGCGGCGATCGGGACGAGGATGATCTCGGGGGCCCCGAACATCGCCAGGATGGCGACGGCGGCGCAGGCGAACACCACAGGAATCAGCTTGCTGGTGGGTATCGGACGTTCAGACATGGGTGGCTCCTTCGAGTAGGTGCTTCCAAGGTGTGGAGGGATCCGGCCACGCTCACCCGTGTGCTCGTGCGCCTGTCCCGTCCTCGACCGGTGTGACCACCCACCCGGCGAGCGGGGAAGTCGTCACACCCCCGAGGGGGCGACCCCCCCGGGACGCATCGCGCGTCCCGGGGGAGAGGTGCTACTTGGTGCGCTTCAGCGCCGACATGTCCAGGCCCTGCTTCTCGGCCTTCTCGCGCCAGCGACGGATCGTCGGCGCAGCCACCTTCAGCTCCGCAGCAGCGCCACGCACCGACGCCTTCTCGCCAGCAGTGGCGATGTACGTCACCAGCTCCCGAACCTGCGGATCCATGACGGGCTGATCTCCCACGGGACGTCCCCGGGACACTCCCTGGTCAGAGCCGAACCCGAGGAGTGAGAGGTGGTCAGTCGCGTCCCCCGTGGGCGAGGCAGGACGGGGGAGGGACGACAGGTCGTTCGGAACATCGCCAGCACCCAACGCGAACGACGCAGGGCGGGACGCGTTGATCCTCTGGATCAGCTCCTGGCGGGCCAGTTCCACCTTCGCCGCTTCCTCCTCCATCGCCCGACGCTGCTCCCCGCGACGCCGGATGTCCGCGAGCTTCTGCTGGTGCTCGGCCTTGGCCTTGGCCTCGTCGACCCGCAACTCCTTCTCGGCCTTCTCCTCGATGTACGCCGCGTCCTCCTCCAGGCGAGCCAGCTCAACCCGGCGCTCGTGCGACAACTCAGTGGACAGCTCCGCGTCTTGGCGGGCCTGCTCCTCGGCAGCCAGACGGGCGGCCTCAGCCGCGGCTTCCGCCCGCTCCGCCTCGGCGCGCTCACGCTCCTCGGCGGCCTCTTCCTCCTTGCGCTTCGCCTCGGCGCGGGTGTCCGCCTCGTTGCGGCGGATCGTCACCAGCAGCGCCCAGAGCGCCTTCGACAGCAGCGGCGTCGCAGCGAACAGCAGCGCGCCGGACCAGCCGACGTGCACGACGATCGCGGCTGACGCCAACGCAGCGGCAGCCCACCCGAGAGCGGACGCCTGACGGGCTACCGACGGCACGAGCAGCGCCAGAACCACCGACGCGACCATGACCAGGTCGAACAGCACACCCAGGGGGAGGCTGATGTACAGCGGGACGGGCAGGACGTGCGCGACCGCCCACGCAGCCCACGGCAGAGCGAACAGGGTCGGCAGAGCAGCCGCTGCGCCGAGCGCCCGGGGGAGCCACGACGGGGGCTCGCTGGCAGCGGGCGGGGCGCCCGCGGCGGCCTCAGCGGCATCGCGCGGAACCGGAACGGTGCGCTTCACCAGGAGCCGCCGCACGCGCTCCACGGTTGGAGCGAGGCGGCCCGAGCGGTGGAGCAGCAGCAGAATCCCTACTGCAACGGCGATCACTCCCGCTGTGGCAGCCCACGGAAGCCAGGGGAGGATGGCCTCCAGCAGGGTTGTGTCCTGCTGATTCTCTGTTGGTACGGTGTTCATATCCGGTCTCCTAGGGATCGGAGGCCCGCCCTGTCCTCACCGACGGGGGCGGGCCGTCTTGGTTTCGGGGTGGTCAGCCGTTGCCGAAGTTCATGCTGATGCCGCCGCGCACGGTGCCGAGCTTGAGGTCCACGGGACCGGTGAGCTCTTCGACCGTGCCGTCCTCGTAGGTGATGACGGTGACGTCGTCGATCATCCGAACGGACTCGACGGGCTTGTCCTGCTTGGCCATGAGGGCTCCTTCGGGGGGTGGTGGGTTACTTCTCGCGGGCGTCGAGCTTGCTCATGAACGACTGCTGCTCGGACCGGTCCATGTCGGACTCCATGAGGTAGTGCGCGAGCAGCTTCGCGGCCTCGTCGGTGTCGCCCGCCGCGTTCGCGGCCTTGATCTTCTTCGCGGTGTCGTCCTTGAATCCCATGTCGGCTCCTTCGGGGGTTGGCGGACCGTGCTGGTCCCCGAGCCGCCCAGCAGGACGGGCCAGGCGACAGAGGGGCCGCACGGTCAGCGACTGAAATCCGGGACCGGCGGATACGGAGGGAGCAGCACCGGCCGTCGGTACGGTGCCACCTGGCGGCGCAGCTCCCGGCACACGTCCTCGACCGTGCGACCGCTGTCCGCGATGACCGCGGCGGTGATGCGGGCGGTGTGCACGGCGACCAGGGCTGCGCGTTCGGCGTCAGCCCCGTCGAGGGCCCGCTCGATTCCGGCGTCGTCCTGGCGGTGGGCGGCGCGGACCAGAGCGATCGCGCGGAGGGCCGCGTCCACGTCGGGGGCGTCAGCGGCGCTCATCAGTGCCGCCCCTCGGCGTCAGCGGCCATGACGGCGTAGACGACCGCGATGATCGAGACGGCGACGCTGAGGCCGAGGATCACACCGAAGGGGTTCGCGAGGACGAAGTCGATGAGGGTCATCGTCGGGCCTCCCCGGGGGTCAGGCCGGCGTCGCGGACGTTGCGGTCGTTGAGGGTGAGGGGCTGGCGGCGGATCGTCGCCGCGGACACCACGAGGGCGACCATGGCGACGGTGAGAGCGACCGCCTCGACGGGGGAGAGGTGGGAGAGCGCGAGGCGCAAAGCCTCAAGCGCGGGGGAGACGGTCAAGCCGTCAGGGATTAGGCTGTTCACAGCTCGGCTCCTGGTAGGTCAGGTGTCGGGATGGGCCCTGTCCGGCGGTCGAATCGCCGTGATGGGGCCGTGTCATGAAAAAAGTCTGTTCTTAAGACTTCATCCAGGACGGCATGAAGAGATAGTACCGCACTTCTGCGGCTACCATAAGCCCATGGCGACTGAACCCCCATCCTCCCGCGCCCTTGACTTGATGTCCGGCCGCGCCTGGCTATATGCCCGTGTCAGCAAAGACCTGCGCGAAGGCTCCTCCTGCGACCAGCAGCTCACCATCGGCCGCCGAGAGTGCGACCGCGAGGGCGTGCCCGTCGCAGGCGAGTACCGGGACGACGACATTTCCGCATCCCAGTACGCCAAGCGCGCCCGCGCCGACTGGGACCGTCTCATGGAGGATCTGAAACGCGACGGGCAACCAGGGGACAGGCTGTGGGGATGGGAGATCAGCCGCCTTGCCCGCGAACGCGGCACCTGGTCCCAAACAGTTCGGCTGCTCCAGGACCTCGGGATGTTCCTGTGGGTGGGTGGGAAGATCTACGACCCGCAGAACCCACAGGACATGTTCTTCCTGGACATCATGCTCGCCAAAGCGGTCGCCGAGGTTGGCGACACTCGCCAGCGCATCCTTCGGGACGTGGCCGCGCGCGCAGAGGCTGGTGGCGCGTCAGGGCGCCCCGGGTATGGGTTCGAGCACGTCTACGACCCGAAGACTGGATCTTTCCTGGAGCGTCGACCGAAGCCGGACGAAGCGGAGATCGTCGCGGAGATGGCTGATCGGCTTCTCGCTGGGGACGGCCTGGAGACCATCGCTAGGGACCTGAACACACGCAAGATGCCCAACTCGATCGAGTACATCGCTGGCCAGCGGATGCCTGATGGTAAAACGTCGCGCGGGTGGACGGCGGCGACCGTCCGAAGCATGCTCATGCGCTCCTCGATCATGGGCAAACGCTCCTGGAAGGGCCGTCTCATTGCTGAAGGCGGGTGGGAGGGCATCGTCTCCGAGGAAGACTGGTACGAGCTTCAGCGGCGCCTCAAGAGCAGGTCCGGCCAGGTCCGGGACGGAAGGGCGTCTCACGAACTGTCGGGGATCGGGACCTGTGGGGCGCGCGTCGATCGCGCCGAGGGCGGCGAGGGCGGCGAGGAGCCCACGCTGGTGCGGTGCGGGTGCCGTGTGTACGCGGAGTCGTCGAAGCGCGGCAGGGTGTACCGGTGCCGAGGCCGGTACGCGGGGGATGAGTCCGGGCACGTGTCCCGCAAGGCGGACCTCATCGAGGAGCAGGCGACGGGCCTGCTCATGGAGCACTTCTCCCGCCCAGATATCAAGGCCGCGCTTCTGTCGCCCCCGGATGAGAGCGGAGATGCGGCACGGGCCCGCTCGGAGGTGAAGCGCCTGGAGCGGGAGCTGGAGGGCCTGTACGAGGACGTGCGGGCTCGCCGGGTGTCGCGCCAACTCGCCGCGGCGGATGAAGAGGGCATCCGCGCGGAGCTGCGACGCCTGGAGGGGCAAGTGCGTCCGCAGACCATCGACCCGATGCTGATCGCTCTGGCGCAGAATCCGCGGGCGGCGTGGTCGGGGTGGAGTGTGGAGCAGCGGCGGAGGGCGTGGAGGTCGGCTGTGGCGCGTCTGGATGTGCTCCCGGTGGGGCGTGTGGGGCGCCGACCGGTGCCTGTGGAGGAGTCGATCGAGATCGACTTTGTGGGCCTGGTGGTGTGAATGGACAGAGACGCCCCAGCCAGACGGCTGGGGCGTCTCTGTGTCCTCATGCCCTGCGTCGGGCGAGGCACTTCGGGATGATGCCCGGGTGGGCGAGCGCGGAGGCGAGGGGTCCGAGTACGCCGACGGGGTCGCGTCGGGCCTGTTCGAGGGTGCAGTCGAGGCCGAACCCGATGATGAGCATGGCCAGCGCCTCGTCGCTGAGTTCGAGGGCTGCGTGCTGTGCGGTTTGTGAGGTCGGGGTGCCGGTGCAGAGGTACCAGGTGAGGTCTGTGGTGGTCTCGCAGAGCGAGGTCGGGGAGTCGAGGAGATCCAGTACCTCCACGGAGAATCGGATCATCGGCTGATCGGGCATGGGAGACCGTCCTGGCGCGGTAGGAGGGCCCCGGGGGAGGGGGTCGGGGTTAGCCGGGTGGCTGAAACTGGACAATATGTGACGTGCGGCACAAAGGTAAAGTCTTTGACCGTGCACCGAAGGTAAAGTTTTGCCTGGTCACGCGATTAGAGCGCACGATTTCGTCATGGCGGCATGCCGAGACGGCGATGCATCAAACACCGCTGTTGTCCTGCTGGTTGAGACGCGCCGAGCATCGGTTCGGTTCACATCGCCGCAATCGCTGCCATCGCGCGTAGGCGCCGGACCACGTCCTCCAGGGGTGTGTCTGCTTCTGCGGGCAGCCGGATGTCTAGCTCCTCACCGTCCTCGACGTAGTGGTAGTGCCACTGGCCGTCGTCGCGGGGCCATCCCTCCAGGGTCTCGCCTGCGCGTAGGGGTGGCGCCCCTCGTAGGCGGAGAGTCGGCTCGGCTTCTTCTATGGCAGGCCGGGTTCCGCGCGGTACGAGGAGCGGCCCCTCCAGGGGCGGTGTAGGCGGGGATGAGCCGTCGAGCATGGATCGGATGGTGCCAGCGGGGTACTGGTACGCGCGGTCAAGTTCAAGCAGGGTGCCCGTGCTGAAGCGATGATCAGCGCCGCTCTCGATGCGTTGCAGGTTCTTGTAGTTGACCCCGGTGGCGCGTGAGAACGCGCTCAGGTTCTTGTATTCGGGGCTGATCTCTACGCGCCGCTCGGTGAGGGCGTCTCCTATCTCACGCCTCGTATCGTCACTCTCTGTCACGTCATCACTCCGTCTCGCTGTAGGGGCCTAGCTGATTATGCGGACTCACTAGGACTCACGCAAGGAGTCTAGGACCGCTGTGCCCAAAGGGATAGGAAACCCTACCCCTAGGGGCATCTGAGTCCAGGAAGCTTTGCTTTGCACGGACTGCAAGTCCGAAAAAGTCCTATCAAGTCTGCACGTGCACTTGCGCATTCGGACTCTGAGTCCTAGTGTGTCTCACATGCCAGTCACACAGACGGTGGATCACAACGGATCCGCAATCAGGGACTTCCGCACCATCCGAGGGATGAGCTGTGCAGAGCTGGCCGACAAGGTCGGCATCCACGAGCAGACCCTCCGCAACATCGAGCTCTACGACTCCGCGAGCAGACCGGACCGCCCCAAGGGGTGCTCCGAGGTCGTTCTCGAACGCATCGCGACCGCGCTGGGAGTCCGTGCTCAGTCCATCTCCCGCAGCCCTGCCGGGCCGATCCTGTGCCCGGCCTGCGTCGACGGCGAGGAGGCGGCATGACCTCCCAGGGGGAAGCTCGCCGCCTCATCGCTGATCTCGCTGCTGCCACAGGGGTCTCTGAGAAGGACCTCACCGAGTGGCTGACGTCGCCCCCCACGAATCCGGGGTGGTCCCCCGAGGACACGCTCTTCGCTCGGCTGGAGTCGCTGCGGTCCGGGCCGATGCCCGATCACGTGGCGCGGGAGTTGCGCCGGATGTTCCACGCCGACGACCGCCAAGCCCCCGCGGCCTAACCCCCTGAGACGCAAGATGCCCCCGCCAGGAGCTGACCCCGGCGAGGGCGACGGCACCACCACTGAAAGGAAGAAGTGCCATGGGACACATTACCCGCACGGACACCCACCTCCCACCCCACCTGTACGCGTCGGACATCAGCGTCACCGACACCGGGGTTCACATCGAGTTCGCGGCTGGTCTGCACATCACGACCCTGCACATGAGCGGCGACACCGCTGATCTCCTCAAGGACATCGACACGATCGAGGTCGCCCTGGCTGAGGCCCGCCGCCGTCTGGAGCAGCGGGCCGCCTACGCCGAGTACGGCGTTCCGGCGCCCCGTCCGGCCTCCGAGGTCGAGTTCATCATCGGCGTTGACTGGACGCAGGTGTCGTCGTGACCGCCGAAGCCGCTGCCGCTGAGGCCCGCCGCCGGGTCCGCGAGTACCGCTACCACTCGACTCTCCCCGCGTCCGTGTCCGCGCGTGTGTGGCGGATGGACGACGACCAGTTGGGGTTCACGCACACCCGTTGCGGCCTGTGGTTCGGCCCGTACATCGACCCGCAGCAGACCACGGAGCGCGCGGTCGCGCACGACAAGAACTGTGAGGCAGGCCGATGACCCTCGACACCCGCATGTACGTGCACGACCCCATCGACCACAAGGCGCTGTTCGACCACTGCAACACCCTCATCGGCGCCGTGAGCCCCGTGTCCACCGACAGCCAGGACGAGACGTGGCGCAAGGGCGAGAGCTTCGTGGAGCCCGGCAACCCGTGGTCGATCCGCAACCGCCTCGGGCAGGGGTTCTGCGCCCTGCTGGACATCAGCTACCGCCCCAACGCGCCGCTTCGCACCGACGAGCAGGCCGCTGAGCACGACGACGAGATCTGCGATGAGGACTGCGGCGGCGACTGGCACCCGCCCGCCTGCTGGATCGAGGTCTCCCTGGACACCGCCTACGGCTACCGGGGCGACAACGGCGAAGGCTGCGGCGACCTGCACGCCCGCCTCGTCGGGGAGCTGGGCCTGTGGCTGGACGGACAGGGCATCGGCTGGTCGTGGATGAACGAGTTCACGGGTGAGGTCCACGGCGGCGGGTCCCGCTACCGGGAGCTGGTCGGGCTGGCGTCTGGCGGGTTCGAGGCCACGGCGTGGTTCCAGACGACTGTTCTGCCCGCGATCGAGCGCGACCTCCGTGGAGGTGCCTCCGATGAATGACGACACGTTCACCAAGTTCATGACCGACCTGTGGGGCGGTGGTGACCCGAACGCGGACCTGTGGGAGATCGCGATGGCGGACAACGACCCGGTGTTCTCCGACCCGGACCCGCGCATGGAAGCCCGCTGTGAGCGGTCCATGGGCGACCTGCTGGCTGATCCCCCGTTCGGTGAGGCCACGGCTGACGCAGAAGACCGGCAGGGCGTGTGGTGGGAATCCGCGCCCGCTGCCCTACCCGACCGCGACGCGATCCGCGCCGACCACCCGTTCCCGATCGACTTCAAGCCTGGCGAGGAAACCTTCTGATGACCGAGACCACCACCCCCGGCGTCATCCACGCCAAGCTCATCGACCTCATGACCACCATCGGGTCCATCGGCAAGAACGGCTTCAACCAGCACCACAAGTTCAAGTTCCGGGGCATCGACGACGTCATGAAGGAGGTCCACGCCGCACAGCTCAAAGTGGGCGTGACCATCCTTCCGACCGTCCTGTCCCGCGAGGTGACCGCCGCCGGGAAGATGACCGTCACCTCCCTCGAAGTCCAGTACCGGTTCACTGCGATCGAGGACGGCTCCCACGTCGACATCGTCGTGTGGGGCGAAGCCGCTGACACCCAGGACAAGTCCACCTCCAAGGCCATGTCCATGGCCCTGAAGTACGGGCTGATCCAGGCGCTGATGATCCCCACCGAGGACATCGCGGACGGCGACACGGACTCTCCGGTCGTAGACCGCTCCCAGTCCGCGCCGTCGCGCACTCCGGTCGTGACCCCGCAGGAACGCGAGTTCGTGTCGCAGATGAACGGCCGCATCGACCAGGCCGCAACCACGGACGAACTCAACCAGCTGTGGGCACAGATGAAAGCCGCGACCGAGGACGGGCTTACCACCGGGTCCGCCGAGGAGCTGTCAGAGCACATGAAGCAGCGCGCCCGCCAGATCGCCGCCCCCGCCAACAGCGCCGCCTAGGAGGACGCCATGACGAACCATGCCTTGCGTGTGGCAGCCCTGCGGGTGCTGTCCGACGCCATCACCACCGAGGCGCGCAACGTCCGCGCCGAAGCCGAAACCGAGTTCGCACGCCTGCGCACCGACAACGGGGTCAAGTCGCTGACGGTGACCCTGCCCGACGGGACCGAGGTCGGCACGGTCGCGATCAAGACCGGGGCCCGCGAGGTCTCGTGGGACGACGAGGCGGTGCGCGCGTTCGCCGCTGAGGTCGCCCCCACCGAGGTCACCGAAACCGTGGACCCTGCCGTGCTGGAGGACCCCACCGTTCGCCAGTTCCTGCGGGAGCACAAGCCCGACGCGTTCACCACGTCGGTGCGCCCCGCGTTCCTCAAGTCCCTCAAGCCCGACGACGACGGGTGCGTGGTCAACCCGGCCTCGGGGGAGCTGGTCAAGGTCGCTGAGGTGACCACGGGCAAGCCGACCGGGAAGTTCGCGTACACCCCCACCAAGGACGCCGCCGCCCGTGTGGTCGCGGCGTGGCAGGCGGGGGAGCTGGGGGAGATCGGCGGTCCGCTCGCGCACGCGGTCGCCCCGGCCTCGGCGCAGGAGTGGCCGGAGCCTAAGGCCCCCGAGGCCAAGCCCACCCCTGAGGATCTGCCGACGTTCACCCCCACCGTCGAGGGACCGTTCGGCGTTGGCTACTCCGACGGACTGTTCGGTGACCTGCTGTCCGACACCCACCAGGGAGGGCCGTTCTGATGAGTGAACTGGCACAGACGTTCGTGTCCCTCGCGGACCTGTCCCGCGAGCTGGCTCCGGCCGTCAACAAGCTCCGTGAGTTGGACGAGATGCGGGTGCACTCCGAAGCGGACTTCAAGTCGAAGTTCGCGCGGGCGTTCCGTGAGGCATCCGGGTCGGTGGAGGACCGCAAGCAGCAGGCGTGGCTGGAAGCTGACGGCCTGTGGCGGACGTGGTCGCTGGCTGAGTCGGCGGTGAAGATGCAGCAGGCGCACATCAAGGCCCTGCACACCCGCGTGGACGTGGGTCGGTCGATCTTCTCCGCTCAGCGCGCGGAGATGGCGTTCGTGTCCTCGACGGGCGGTGCGTGATGAGGCCGTCCCCGCAGGACATGGTGCGTTTGCTCCGCCGACGCCCGATCCAACTGGTGCCCGCGGACCCTCCGATGCCCGCGCCGCAGGTGCGCACGGACAGCCCATGCGGGTTCTGCGGCCATGACTACGACGGCCACGGCACCCGGTACTCGACGTTCGGTGGCTCCCACGAGTGGGTGCGCCGCCACCCCCGATCGCACGACACCCCGCTGCACCCGATGGGGGGCGACCGGTGACCGCTCATGCGCTGTGTCCCCTCTGCGCTCGCACACTCCCTGTCCGCACCGACGAAAGGCTGCCCCGCCACTGGAAGTCGGAGCGCGACACCCGGGCCCGCCTGACCGGCGAACCCCAGTGCAAAGGCTCGGAGCTGTACACCCTCCAGTGGCCCACGTACCGCATCGGCAGCCGCACCGTCCGCATCAAGCGCCCCCGAAGGAGCAAGCGATGACCACGACCCCCGAGACCGCCGTGTACGAAACCCCTGAGGAACTGGTCGAGGAGATCGAGCGGCTGCGCGGCCAGGCCGAAGCCCTCAAGGCACGGGTGTACGACGCCGATCAGGCGAAGGATCAGGCCAACAAGGATGCCGATGCCTGGCACCTGGCCTACGACACGCTGTGCTCCGATCTCGCATACGAGATGGGCATGGACTCGCCGTCGATCGCTGGCGACCACCAGGTGAAGGCACGCGTCAAGGAGCTGGTCGCCGAGTCCGCCCGGTCGTACTCCCAGGGCGTCGAGGACATGCGGGAGAAGGCCGCTCGGGTCGTGACCCGACACCGCGAGTCGCCGGAGACGGTACTGCTTGCGGCTGAGATCCGCGACGTGCCGCTGTCCGACCCCCACGGCGGCGAGGAGGCGTTCCCCGGGTCGATCGCTGCCGCCGAAGCCGCGCTCGACGGGGCCCCCGCCGTGTCCGCCCGCTGGACGAAGACCGTCGTGGTCGACGAGACGGGCGCGTGGGTGCTGTGCACCACCACCGACGGGCGCGACATCGCGCTCCGCCTCACAGGCGGGGAACCCGCGGAGCTGACCGCCGCGCTGACCGACACCCCGTAGACCACCCCCCTGGGCCCGCCTTGCGGGGGCGAGGCGGGCCCACCCCACACGCAGGAGCACAGCATGGACAAGCCCAAGGTCATCGGATTGGACCTCTCACTCACCTCAACCGGCATCGCTTTCGCCAACGGATCCACCACCGTCATCAAGGGCGCCGCCCACCACGGCGACTGGCGGCTCTGCCGGATCCGCGATGCCGTGGCATACGCCATCGAAACCGAGCGCCCCGACCTCGTCGTCATCGAGGACCTGCCCACCCACGCGAAGAGCGCCGGGCTCACCGGAATGGTCCACGGGGCCGTCCGGTCCCTGCTCGTCGCCCGCGAAGTTCCCTACGCCCTGATCTCGCCCGCCACCCTCAAGGCCTACGCCACCGGCAAGGGCAACGCAGACAAGGCCGGGATGCTGTGGGCCGCGTACAGGTGGGGGTCGGCCGAGTTCGCCGACGACAAGGGCGGCGACCAGCGCGACGCCTGGTGGCTGCGCATCGCCGGACTCCAGTGGCTCGGCAGCCCCGAGTTCGAGCTGCCTGCCGCTCAGGTCGCCCGCCTCGACAAGGCCAAGTGGCCGGAGATGGAGGTGGCCCGGTGAAGCGCATCCGCACCGAACCCAAGGGTGCACCTCTCGTTGCGGACGCCTCCCACCTGCACTGGCAGACGTTCGGCCGATGCGCCGACGAGCCCCTGGAGCTGTTCTTCGGGAAGCCCGGGGAACGCAAGGCCGACCGGGAGATCCGCGAAGAAGAAGCCAAGGCCATCTGTGGATCCTGCACCGTGCGCACCACCTGCCTGGACTACGCACTCGAACCCGTCGGCCAGCACGGCGTGTGGGGCGGCATGACCGCCGACGAGCGCATCGCCGAGCGACGCAACCGCCAGCGGCGCGTCAAGGAGGTCGCGTGATGTTCCCCCACGGGACCCGCGCCGGATACACCTACGGATGTCGGCAGTCGTGCTGTCGGGCAGCGGCCACCGCTGACGAGAACCGACGATCACGCCTCGCTGCCTACGGCCGCCCCACCACCAACCTCGTCGACGCTGAGCCCGTCCGACAGCACGTCCTACGGCTCAAAGCCGCTGGGTTCTCCGTCAAAGCGCTCGCCGAGCACACCGGAGTCGGACAGGCCAACATCCAGCGCTTGGTGTACGGGTACCCCTCGGCCAACCGAAAGCCCGCCAAGCGAATTCGCCCTGAGACCGCAGCCGCTCTGCTGGCCGCTCGCGCAGACATGGACAGCTTGCCCGGATTCGCTCTGATCGACTCTGCTGGCACCCGTCGGCGGGCCATGTCCCTTGCGCTGCTCGGGCATTCGCTGAGCTGGCAGGGGGCTCAAGTTGGTTACCGCAAGGAGCACTACCTGCGAGCTGTTGTTGCTGGCCCCACGGTGACGGCTGCGTTCGCTTGCAAGGTCCGTGGTCTCTATGACGCCTGGTGGGACCGCCCGTCGGAGTCGCCGCGAGCGGTGTGGGTGCGTCAGTGGGCTGAGCGCTCGGGTGCGCTGCCGCCAGCGGCCTGGGACGACGACTTGATCGATCTCCCGGAAGCCGACCTTCAAGCCGAGCTGTCCCGCCGTGTGGATGCGATGGACGACGCCGAGTTGCGTCGCTGCTCCAGCGCGTACAAGTCCGACGGGGACAGGACTCCGCTGATCTCCGCTGGTGCCCGTGAGTGGCGCCGACGTCTCGAATCCGACCGCGCCGCCGCCTGACCCTGTACCGCCCGCCGTGGCTGCTGACCTGCTCCGGTCACGGCGGGCCCCAAGCCGAAGGAGACCCCATGAAGTACCGCCTCAAGCCCCGCGACGTCGAAGCCGCCCAGTGGTCCATCGACCGTCCTGGTGACGTCATCGGAATGCTCGCGAACTGCGGCCTGGACTGGGAGCGAGACGGCGACAACCTGACCGTCGTGTGCATGGACAACACCCGCTTCCCCATGGCCCCCACGTGCTGGGTGGTGGTCGACGAGGAAGAGGCCGGCGAAGAGGTCAAGGTCTACGCCGACGCCCGGTTCCGCGACCTGTTCGAGGCGCGCATCACGCGCGGCGCCACGCCCCTCGTGGGCTGACCCCGTTCCGCCCGCCGTGCCTATGGCGATCCGAAGACACGGCGGGCCCACCCCCCAAGGAGGGGACATGGACTTCAACGACTACAGCCAGATGCTCTACCCGGCGCCAACGCCGCCCTCTTTTACCGTTCGTCGGCAGCAGCGCTGGGTCATCCCCCAGTTCGCGACCCGGGGCACCACTTTGTGGACGCTCCAGCAGGCGATCACCGAAGCCAAAGCCGCCTACCACAGATCCTCGGAGCAGACGGGTGGGCCGACCGCCGAAGACGCCATCACCGCCCGCATGGAAGGCGACGACCTGGTGGTCGCCTTCGAGTCGAGCAGCGGGGTGAGTGCGGAATGAACCACGCCCATCGCTACCTCGCCCAGCTCGCCAACGCCATCACCGACTGGGACGCCGCTCTCATTCGCCAGGCCGTGCTCGTCACCGCGCACCTGAACGGTGGTCGGGTGTCTGCGAACGACTTCCGCGACTACCTCCCCGAGGTCGCCCAGGGCTCGGTCGGGTTGATCATCCGGCAGCTCCCCACGCCCAAGCACGGCGCGCTCGTCCGCAAGGCCACCGTCCAGGGCCACCCGATCACCGTCCCCTCAACTGCCGAGTCCACGCACGGCAAGCCCCTCCAGGTGTGGGAGCTGACGCCCGCTGGGTGGGATGCGGCGAAGGCGCTCATGGAAGGGCAGGTGGCGGCATGACTCACGACTACGACCCGTTCCGCGCCCCCGCGACCACCAGCCAGTACGACCCCGACGCCGAACACGACCAGGCGGTTCGGGAGAAGTTCGCCGCCGAACTCGCGGTCATGTTGGACGAGCACGGCCAGGACTACGCGGCGACGTTGGTCCGAGGAAACCCCACCGACGGGCAGTGGCCATGAGGCACGCCGAAAAGCCCGCACAGCGGCGGGCTGATGCGAGCGGCCAGCTACTTCCTCGCGGGTTCGATCCCGTTGTCACGCGCCACCTTGCGCACGTAGGCCGCAGTGAACGGGCTCGCGTTCACGACCTCTGTGGGCTTCACGCCGGCGCGCAGGGCGGTCAGCACGATCCCGATGGTTTCGTCGCGTGCTTCCTTGTGGGCCTTCTCGGTGCGGCGGTACTTGCGGGTGCTGCCCTCAAGGGCTTGGAGAGCTTCGTCCTTGTCCATGCGCAACAGAGTAGCGCAACGGGCTTGCGCTAGTCCATGGCGATCGCTACTGTGATGCGTAACGGAGAAGCGCAACACAGAAGCGCAACTAGAGATCGTTCTGAGGAGCCACATGACCGACCACGAAGGATGCCGCGAGGAAGTCCGATCCGGGATGGCTGCACTGGGGATCGAGGCGACCGTCAGCACCGCTGAGCCGATCATCGTCGGCCGCTACCCCGCCCACGGCCACATCTGCCCGCACGGCACCACCTACTGGGTCGAGCCGACCAGTGAGCAGATCGCCCAGTGGCGCCGCGACGGCGTCCGCTGACCACCCCCGCAGGGCAGCAGCCCAGCCGAACGAAGGAGATCCGCATGAGCAAGCCCGTCCGCGTCGAGCTGATCGTCGAACACGACACCGCCGACACCATCACCGACATCGTCGAGATCGACCGCGCCGAGTGGGACGAGATGACCCCCACCGAGCGCGAGAAGTGGTGCACCCAGGAAGCCGAGGAGCTGCGCGCCAACGTGTGCAGCAGCGGCTTCCAGGTCCTCGACGGCATCGACATCGACACCTGACCACCCAAGCAAGACAGCCCAACCGAACGAAGGAGTTCGCATGGCCACCCTCACCGCCGCGCAGACCGCCGTCCTCGCCGACGTCCGCCTCCGCCTCGACGCCGCCGGGCTCACCGACCACCAGATCACCCCGCCCACCACCACCGCCCGCTGGACCGCCCACGACACCCGCTGGGGCACCACCGTCTACGAGGAGATCCCCGACCGGCCCGGTCACGCGTACTGCGTCCTCGCGGGCGACGAGCCCGTCGACGACCCCCAGCCCGAGGACGCCGCGCACATCAGCGACCTGGAGCGGATGGGTTTCGTCCGCGCCGCCTGACCCCACAGCCCACGCCGCCCTACGGGGGCGCACCGGATCACGACCGGACGCGGGCACGCAGAACCACCGACCGAAGGAGACGCGCATGGACCTCCCGCACACCTACAACGACGCCGACGGCAACACCCTCAGCGTCGACGCCGAACGCATCACCCTCATCGACGCCTACCGCATGAGCGACGAGATGACCTCCCCCAAGGGCGAGGACGCTGTCGATCTCGCCGAGGCCATCCTCGCCTCCGGGGCTCCGGACCACGTCGTCATCGCCAAGGCGGACCTCGCCGACGGAATGCGCGCCGCCCTGCGAGCCAAGGCCACTCCGGCTAACGACGTCGAGGCCGCGAAGTGAAGGCCCGTCGCCTCCGCCGACGGATGACCCTCCTCGACCACGGCCACCAGTTCCGCATCACCGCAATCCGTCGGAGCTTCTGGCGTCGCACCGTGGCCGCTCGGGGGTTCTACGTCCCCTCCGGAGCGCCCGGCACCTACGTCCTCAGCCCGAAGCACGACGTGGAGACCCAATGAACCCCTACGAGATCCAGCCCGACCACGAAGACGCCTAGGAGGCGCACATGAGCACCACGACCACCGACACCCGCTGTTGGACCCTCAAGCACGCCAGCGGCCCCGACATCGGCGACTACTACGACGACGGCGAGGGTGCCCTCCACTTCCCCACCCCCGAGGCCGCCATCGCATGGCGCAACGACCAGGGCGACGGCGACACCGAACCCGCCCGGTTCCCGTTCATCTGCCACGCCATCACCTGCGCCACCCCCGGGTGCGGCTACCGGCACGAGCAGGACTCCGACGACGCCACCGTCACCCACTTCCCCAGCCGGGAGGAAGGCGTGAGGTGGGCGCTGGCCACTGGCTGGGGCGCCAGCCCGAACGGCCCGATCTGTTCCGGATGCGTCGAAGACGCCCGCCCTACCCCGTGACACAGCAGAGGACCGGGGCGTATACGCCGCCCCGGTCCCGCACCCACCGTACCGAATGGAGACACCCGTGGAACTCCCGTACCGCTACACCGACGAGGACGCCGAGCTTGAAGTCTCCGCGACGGAGATCTCCCTCTACGAAGAGTCGGAACCGCGCGCATCACGGATCAACGCCCCCACCGGCCCTGACGCGGTCGACCTGGCCCGCGCGGTCCTCGACGCCGCCGGAAACACCGGGCACGAGGTCGTTGACAGCGCCGAACTGGCCGACACCGACCGCGAGCTCCGCATCGCCCGCCAGCAGGTCACCGACCTCCGCGACAAGGTGCGGGAGTTGGAGGGTGCGGTCCACGACCTCCGCGAGCGGGCCGCCGACCTGGTCGAGACCTCCGGTGACGCAACCGGCCTCGAAGCGATCGCCCACCGCGTCCGCAACCTGCCGCTGACCACCACCAACGCCTAGGAGACACCCGTGAGCACCGACCCGTTTGCCACCTGGCCCACCACCGAGGCCGGCACCGCCGACCAGCTCGCCCGGTTCTACACCACCCGAGCGATGTGGCACTACGGCGCCGCCGAATCCAGCCACGACCGGCCCGTCCAGGAGCTCAAGGCCGCAACCGGCGCGTTCGTCGACGGACACACCATCGCGCACCTGCTGCGGGAATGGGCCAAGACCGACCCCGAGCGCGCCAACAAGGCCACCCGCGAGCTCCTGGAGGCCTACGAGCTGATGCCGGCGCCCCTGCACGACCTCCAGGAGTGGCTGACCGAGTACGGCGTCGCCCCGGACGAGGTGGTCAGCTCTGGCGTCCAGGCCGCCAAGGAGAGGCACCGCCAGGACGACGAGGCCCGCGCCGCTGCCCGCACGCCCCTCACCGCCGACACCGACGCCTAGGAGAGAACGTGAGCACCAAGACCGCCGCCACCCGCACCCTCACCGTCGCGCAGATGCGCGCCGAAGCCCGCGCCCGGTACGGCCCCGACATCCGCACCTGGGCCTACCAGTGCCCCGCCTGCGGCCACGTCGCGACCGGCCCCGACATCGTCGAGTTCATCGCGAAGAACCCGGCGGCACTGCTCGGGGTCCACGGCACCCCCATCGACGCCGGTCAGGCCCTGGCCCAGCACTGCATCAACTGCTTCGCGGCTGCCTGCGACGCCGGAACCACCGTCGTCACCACCCCCGAAGGTCAGAACATCCGCATCTTCGAGCTGGCACCCACCCCCTGACCCCCAGCCCGACCGGACCCACAGGGCAGCCGGGGACCGCGAGCAGGCCGCGGACGGGCGCCAGAACAGACCAGGACGAGACCCCCCAGGAGGGCACATGGACAACGAAGACCAGGTCAGCCAGCAGATGGAACGCCTCACCGTCGCCGCACAGAACGTGATCACCCACTGGTCCGACACCCAGGTGCGCGGCCACCTCAAGGAGCACCCCGACTTCGTCGAGCACAGCCTCACGCTCATCGAGGACACGGCCCGCACCGTGCGCGCCGCCGTCAAGAAGGAGCGTCCCGACTGCGGCAACGTCGCCAGCGGGGAGCCCGAGAAGGACTTCGACAACCAGGTCGACGCCTACCGGGCGCACACCTGCGACTGCGACTACTGCTACCAGCAGGAGGCCGAACCCGTCGCCGAGCCCATCTTCGAGTCCTTCGGTGCCCCCGCGCCGGAGTGGGAGCTTGGGCAGCCCTACGCCGGATGCAGCCGGAACGACCTCATCTACCTCCTCGGACTGGCTAAGGACGAAGCCACCGAGACCACCAACACGATCATCGCTGCCGCCGAAGCCGCCGCCAGCTCGGGCCCTGACGCCGCGGTCGCGATTATCGCCCAGTACGTCCTCGACAACGGAAACGTCCGCGAACCCACCGAAGCCACCGACGAACAGCTGGCCGCGCTGACCGCCTACCCCCACGGCCCCGACGGGCGCTTCAAGGAAGCGCTCAACCTCTGGCGCGTGACGTGGGACTTCACCACCACCGGCTGCTCCAGCGCCCCCTCCGAGGACGATGTCACCACAGCCTCAGAGGTCATCCGCACTTCCATCCGCGTCGGCATCGAGCAGGAGCACATCCTCCAAGCCGCACGCGACGCCGGCGAAGCCCTCCGATCCGACATCGCCCACTTCCTGCCGAACTGAAGGACCCGAAATGACCAGACAGCAAATCGAAACCATGCACCAGATCAGCGACATCATGGACGCCGTCATCAACCAGATTCGCGCCCGCCAGAACCACACGCCCACCGGCGAACTCGACGGCGACATGACCATCGAAGCCCTTCCCAGCTGGTACGGCGACACCACCTTCCGCTCCAAGCTCGAAGCTGACTGGGCCGCCACCCTCGACACGTTCGGCATCGCCTGGGAGTACGAGCCCGAGACCATCACCCTCCCCTCTGGCACCGTGTACATCCCCGACTTCTGGCTGCCCCAGATCGGCACATGGCTGGAAGTCAAGGGCCCCGGCGTTCCCCGAATCGAGAAGGCCCACGAACTCGCCGCGGCCCGGGCCTGCTACTGCCAGGGGCGGTGCTCCTGCACCCATCACGGCGGCGAACTCGTCCTGATCGGACACATCCCGACCCCGCTCCAGCACCGCGACGACGACCGCTACTGGTCGGACTACTGGGAGCGCCGCCGTCACGACAACGAGCGCAAGCGCACCCCCGGCCACCTGGCATGGACAGTCGCCCACGGACCCGAGGCGTACATGGCTACCTGCCAGCGATGCGGAGTCACCGGGTGGGCGCCGTTGCGCTATCCGGGCTGTAGGGCCTGCCGTAAGCGCTTCGACAACACCCCCGTGTACCGGTCCGGAGCGAAGGAGCTGTTCTTCGTGAACTCCGACGGACTTCCGCGACCAGAGGCGTCCGTTCCTGCTCCGGCGCCCGCCACCGCTTGACCCACCAACGACCACTACCAACCGGGGGAGCCATGGGGGTGCGCCTGATGGTCGAGATCTACGACCACTGGAGCGACTTCGGGCTGACGTCCGGCGAACGCAGCGACCTGCTCGTCATCGCCGAGAACGCCAACGACAAGACCCGAGAGACGTTCGGCAGCATCCACGCGCCGTACATCCTCCACCGCGCCGGCGACAAGTCTCCGGCCGCGTGGAAGAACACCATCGGCAAGCTCATGAAGAAGGCGGCACTGGAGTACGCGGTCGAGGGTGGCAGGGAGGTTCGCGGTCACCCCGGCCAGACAGCCCGCTACCGGATCCCGCACCTGTGCCCGCTGCGTGATCACGACGGCTTGTGGGGTCAGTGCAAGCGGACCGAAGAATGGGTCACCCCTCAGGTGACCCATTCGGACCTAGGTAGTGATCGGACCGACGGAATGGGTCACTTCCCAGATGACCCATCCGACGGAATGGGTCACCTGACAGATGCGGAATGGGTCACCTCTCAGGTGACCCCTACCCCTCCTACCCCTCTTACTACTTCCGCCGAAGCGGAAGCAGGGGACGCCGGGACTCTCTTCGACGTCGACAAGCCCAAGCCGAAACCGAAGAAGGCGCCCAAGCCCCCGACGTCCGCTCAGATCGAAGCCCGCAAGATCGCCAGCGGCTACATGAAGAAGTACGGCAACGGCTCCAGCCAGACCGAGACGGCCGTCCGCAAGATCGTCGAGACAACCATCAACAACGGAACCGACCGCGACACCGTCGCCTGGTCCGTGGACGCCATTGGGCGCACCGGAAAGTCCATCACCTCCTGGCGACTCACCGACACCATCGCCGACGTCCGCGCCCGCCGCGGTGACACCCCCGGCTCCATGGCGTCCCGCCGGACCGCCGCTGAGTGCTCGGAGCACTCCATGCCACTGGCGTGCTCCGCGTGCCTGGGCGACATCCGCGCCGGCGACGACGAGGTGCCCCGCCGCCTCCTTTCCACCTATGGCTCCGAGGTCCGCTGGGACCTCGCCGAACGACTCAACAAGGGAGAAGCCGCCTGATGACGGTTCACGACATCACCCCCCGCATTCCGCAGGACGACTCGACTCCGCCGCACGACGTCGGTGCCGAGCAGATCGTCCTCGGCGCGGCCATCCTCGACTCCCGGGTCCTGCGGGACCTGGGCGACCTGATCACCCCGATGGACCTGTACCGACCCGCGCACCAGGTCATCTTGGAGACCGTCATGGGCATGGCGGACCTGGGTTTGCCGATCGAGCCGGTGGCGGTGCACCGGGAGCTGGTGAAGCGCAAGCAGGCCACCGCGGTCGGCGGCGCACCGTACCTGTACGAGCTTGTGGACAAGGTCCCGACGGTACAGAACGCGACCTGGTACGCGAAGGTCGTCGCGGACCTGTCGTTCCAGAGGCGCCTGATCGAGGCGGGCACGCGGATCGCTCAGATCGGCTGGGAGGGCGAGGGCGAGCCGACCGTCCTTGCAGAGGTCGCCGACGAGGCTCTGCGGTCTGCGGTTGCCGCCGGCGCGACGGGGGAGCCGGACACACAGCTCCTCGGAGACGACGCGGAGTTCATCGACGCGCTGGAGAAGCCGCTGTCGACGGAGAACATGGTGCCCGCTCCCTATGTCGACCTTGGCGAGCGGATCGGCGGAGGGTTCAAGCCGGGGCAGCTGATCTGCATCGCCGGTCGGACCGGTGGCGGCAAGTCCGTGGTGGGTCTGGACATCGCCCGACACGCGGGGATCCGCCATCGGATGCCAACCCTGTACATCAGCCTGGAGATGCCCGCTGACCAGATCCGGGAGCGCATCTACGCCGCCGAGGCGAAGGTCCCGGGGAAGCGCATCACCGACCACGAGCTCACGGACGAGGACTGGTCGAAGATCGCAAAGGTGCGGCCCGCGATCAACGCCGCGCCGATCTGGGTGGCTGCGCCGGCGCAGTGCACGCTCAACATGGTCAGGCAGCGCCTTCAGGCGATGGAGCGCAAGGGCCACAAGCCGCGGCTCCTGGTGGTCGACCACGTGGGCCTGATGTCCTCGACCGGGAAGAACGAGTCCCGCTACACCGAGGTCAGTGCCTACGCCCGCGGGTTGAAGCTGATCGCGATGGAGTTCAAGATCCCCGTGGTCATGCTCTGCCAGGTGAACAGGTCGGTGGGCCAGCGCCCGGACGCGATCCCGCGGGTGTCGGACCTGCGCGACTCCGGCGAGCTGGAGCAGTCCTCCGACCTGGTGGCGATGGTGCACCTGCCGGACTACGACGTGAAGGACAAGGCCGAGGGGCACGAACGCGCCGGCGAGGTCGACCTGTACCTCGCGAAGAACCGCAGTGGTCCGACCGCTGTCGTGACGCTGTCGGCTCAGTTGCACTACTCGCGCTTCGCCGACATGGCGCAGGGGTGATGGGGATGCCCCTGACGATCGGCTCCCTCTGCTCTGGCTATGAGGGCCTGGGCATGTCTGTCCAGTCCGTCCTCGACGCCGAACTCGCGTGGGTCGCGGACCCCGATCCGGGCGCGGCGAAGATCCTCGCCCACCACCACCCCGACGTGCCCAACCTCGGCGACATCACTCAGACCGACTGGTCGACCGTGCCCCCCGTCGACATCTTGACCGCCGGGTTCCCGTGCCAGGACATCAGCAACGCCGGCAAGCGCGCCGGGATCGAAGGAGAACGAAGTGGGATCTGGTCGAACGTCGCCGACGCCATTCGCGTACTACGACCCCGAGTCGTCTTCCTGGAGAACGTCTCAGCCGTCGTTGTTCGGGGGCTCGACCGAGTTGTCTCCGACCTGGCCGCGGTCGGGTATGACGCGAGCTGGATGTGCCTACGAGCTTCCGACGTCGGCGCTCCGCACCGTCGAGAGCGCTGGTTCTGCGTCGCCTGGCCTGCCGACGCCGCGGGCCCGCGACTCGAAGGGGCGGGGGTTCTCGGACGGGTTGCCGAACGTCGTGGAGGACTTGCTGCCGACGCCGACCACCTCGGAGGCCACTGGGGCGGGGGCGCCGGATGGGAACCGCAACGACACGCTGCGGGCGCGGGTGCGGCTCTTGCCCACGCCGACGGCGACGCCCTACGGCAACAACCAGTCGCCGTCGGCGGGCGCGGCGGTGCGTCCGTCACTGAACTCCCTGGCAGCGGATGGGGCACTCTTGCCGACCCCACGGGCGTCGGACACGGGCACCCCCGGCCGCCGGGCCTCGGAGGGGTTCCGGCCGCCACTGTCGGAAGTGATCTTGCGTGGGGCGCGTACTCAGGGGCGATCCGCCGCTGGGAGCACGTCACCGGACGTCCTGCCCCTGTTCCCACTGAGCCCGGACGAAACGGACAGCCCCGCCTGAGCCCCGTCTTCGTCGAGTGGTTGATGGGTCTGCCCTTGGGATGGGTGACGGCGCCGGAGATCGGGCTCACCCGAACCCGGCAGCTTCACGCCTTGGGCAACGGCGTGGTCCCGCAGCAGGGGTCTCACGCTCTCCGTCTCCTCCTGGAGCGCGTGACCGCCGACGTGGCCGCATAGGTGCGCCCCGCCAGCTGGTATCTGGCGGGGCACGCCCCCGATCCTCTCATGCGCCCGCACAGCGCACGCTGACGCCCGTACAGGACTGTCAGCACCCCGAGTCACACTCAAGTTTCCTGAGCGCCTGACGCTCACTACAGCCCCGGGAGGGGACATGTCCGACACCGACCTCCTACGAGAAGCCGCCGCGAGAGTGCGCGAGACCGCCACCGCTGCCGCTCCCGGCCCGTGGCACATGGACGAGGGCCAGCGCATCTATGCCGAGGATGGCGCCTACGTCACGTCGCCGTGGACGAACGACGAGCGAGACGACGACCTCGACCACATCGCCCTGTGGCACCCCGGGGTTGCGCTCGCCGTCGCCGACCTGCTCGACAGCGAAGCCACCCACCACGTCGACGACCCCTCGTTCGAGCGCGACACCGACCCGCTGTGCGACACGTGGCCGCACGCGGTCCGGATCGCCCGCGCCCTGGTCGGGGAGGGGGAGTGAAGGCCTCCGTCATCCGCCACGGCGGCCACACCCACCGGCTCGCCCCCGCCAAAGAAGACCCCGACCGCGGATACGCGACCCGGCGCACCCGCACCCTCTGCCGTATCCCGCTCGACGACACCATGCCGCCGTCGCCCGCAGGCACAGCCGTGACCTGCCCGCGATGCAAGCGGCTCAGCCCGAAGGAGAACTGATGGACCTGCAAGAGGCGACCCAGCTCGCCGCCCAAGCCCACGCCGGACAGGTTGACAAAGCCGGACGCCCCTACAGCGAGCACGTGTTCGCGGTTCGCGACCTGCTCGCACCCCACGGTCCGCACGCCCAGATGGCCGGGGTCCTGCACGACACCCTCGAAGACACCGACCTCACCGCCGACGACCTGCGCGCCCACGGATGCCCCGAAGAGGTAATCCGCGCCGTGGAAGCCGTCACCAAGCAGGCGGGGGAGACCTACGAGGACGCCGTGCACCGAGCGGCGGCCGACCCGCTGGGGCGGCTGGTGAAGCTTGCCGACAACGCCCACAACTCCGACGAGGGCCGACTCGCTCTGCTCCCGATGGAGAAGGCGGACCGGCTGCGAGTCAAGTACGCGCGGGCACGCATCCTGCTCAACGCCACCCAGGAGTCCTGACATGGCACTGCCGCCCGTCCCGAATGCCTGCATCGCCTGCGGTGTGAGCGCATGGCATCACGCCTCAGCAGGCCACGCCTACCAAGCGCCAACCCCAGGCGAGCGATCCGCCCGGATGGACTCCTGGATCAACCTCAACTCGAAGGAGAACTGACATGGCCAAGCTCGTGTTCCTCGACACCGAAACCACCGGCCTCAACCCCGAACTCCACGATGTGTGGGAGATCGCCGTCATCACCAACGACGGCGAGGAACACCGCTGGACCGTTCGCCCCGATCTCACCCACGCCGACCCGAACGCGCTGAAGATCGGCGGGTACTACGAGCGGGCGCGACTCAACTCCCTCGGGCCTGATGCCGAGAACGTCGCTGGGCAGCTCGCCCGCCTCCTCGACAGCGCGACGGTCGTCGGTTCCAACCCCTCGTTCGATCAGGCGTTCCTCACCCGGTGGCTGCGCAAGTACGGCCAGTGCTGGACGGCGCACTACCGCACCGTCGACATCGTCACGCTCGGGCACGGCTACCTGGTGGGGTGCGAGCCCGGGTACAGCCCCGCCGAGCACATGCCTCCGGCCACGCACGACGTCTGCCGCGCTTTCGGTATCGACCCGGGCGGCTACGACCGGCACACCGCCCTCGGGGACGCGCGCATGGTCCGCGACCTGTACACCGCCATCACCAAGGAGTCCTGATGGCCGCTGCCGTCCGTGTCCTAGCCGCTCTTGCTTTCGCCGGGATCGCCCTGGCCGTCGTCGGGGCGATCCACTCGGTCATCGGCGGGACGTGGTCGCTGCTCCTGTGGCAGCTCATCGCTGCCTTGTGGCCCGTGTCCGTCCTGATCTTCGTCCACCGCATGCACCAGAACACCAAGGAGAACTGACATGGCCCTGCCCAGCATCACCGTGACCGCGCGTCTCGTCGACGTCCCTGAGATCAAGTGGAGCCAGTCCGGGACTGCCGTGGCGAAGTTGCGCCTCGTGTCGAACGAGCGCCGCCTCAACAAGCAGACCAACGAGTGGGGCGGGAGCTAGGAGCGGCCAGGAATCTCCAAGTCCAAGGCGGTTTCGAGCAGGTGGACGATCTCGGAGTTGAGCGACCGTCGGTCCTCCTTGGCCCGGTCGGTGAGCCGGTCGTGGAGGTCTTCGGGCAGGCGGAGAGTGATTCGCGTTGCGGATTCCATGCCACCATGGTAACGCCCCCATGGTGGTATAGTGGTGTCATCGTGACACCACTCGGGGGGCGAACTATGGCAAACGAGGACCCGTGCTTAGTCGAGGGGTGCGAACGATCGCCCGAGAAGCGTGGCTGGTGCAACAGGCACTACAAACGCTGGCGACGGTGGGGTGACCCTCTCGGCAGTTTCCAGCCCAAGCCAGTCGAAGAACGCTTTTGGGCCAAGGTCAACAAGAACGGCGCCATGCCCGCTCAGGGCATCGCACCAGGGGCCTGCTGGGAGTGGACCGGAGCGATCACTTCTTGGGGGTACGGCCAGTTTCGCCCGGATTACCCCGACTACAAGGTCTGTTCTGTAGTGCACCGCTACTCCTACGAGCTTCATGTCGGCCCCATCCCTAACGGCTTCCAGGTCGATCACCTGTGCCGAAACCGGAAGTGCGTCAACCCGAGTCACCTGGAAGCCGTTACGCAACTGGAGAACATCCGTCGGGGTTTCAGCCAGGCCACCATCAATCGGCTCAGGACTCACTGCCCTAAGAGGCACCCATATTCCGCAGCGAACACCTACATTGCGCCCAAGGGCGGTCGGTACTGCCGGGAGTGCGCGCGTCAGCGATCCAGATTTGCCCATCAAAAGAGGAAGTCAGCATGACCCTGCCCACCGTGACCCACACCTACCGTCTCGCCGCCGACCCCGAGGTCAAGTTCCTCGACGATGGCAAGCCCATGGTTCGCCTGAGGCTGGCAGCGAACGCGAACCGTAAGAACGACGCTGGCCAGTGGGAGAAGACCGACGAGCTGTTCATCACCACGACTGCGTTCGGTGACCAGGCTCAGGCCATCGCTGACGCGAATCTGTCGGTGGGGCAGGAGGTGATCGTGTCGGGTCGTCTGCGTACCCGGTCGTGGGAGCAGGACGGGCAGAAGCGGTCTGCGATCGAGATGCGGTTGGACGCGATCGGCCCGAAGATCAGCGTTCCCCGCCAGCAGCAGGGCGGCGTGGGCGGCGGTTTCGGCGGCGGTCAGTCGCAGCGGTCCTACGGCCAGCAGGGCGGCGGGTTCTCCGGCGGGCAGCAGCAGGGCGACCCGTGGGGGCAGAGCGGACAGTCCGGGTTCAACGAAGACCAGCCGCCGTTCTAGGAGGTCATCATGCCCATCCGCCCCGAGAACAAGCACAGGTACCCCAAGAACTGGCCGGACATCTCCCACCGAATCCGCTTCGACCGCGCACAGGGCCGCTGCGAGTGCACCGGCCAGTGCGGGCGCGGCACCCACGAGGGGCGCTGCCCCAACCGACACGGGGGCGACGCTTATGGCACCGGCTCCAAGGTCGTGCTCACCACGATGCACCTGGACCACACCCCGGAGAACTGCGACGACAGCAATCTCCTCGCGGGCTGCCAGGGCTGCCACCTGCACTACGACAAGGACCACCACGCACAGACCGCGCGGGCCACTCGCGAAGCGGCGCGGCTCGCCGCTGGGGAAGTACCACTGTTCGAGCTGGACGAAGCGATCCCATGACCGCGCTTCGTGGTTTGGACGGAGTGGGTCGGATGTACGCGGTCGTGTGCGCCATGTGCGGCACAGACCACCGTCCCCGGCTCACCCCGCGCACCGCATCGGACGCCCGCCATCTGGCCCGGAAGGACGGGTGGCGGGCACCCACCAGCAAGGCCAAGCGAGGCCGGGGCGATCTGTGCCCCGACTGCCGGACGAAGGAGAACCATGTCTAACCAGCGGGCCTATGAGGCCGTGTACGCGTACATCGACAGCATCGGCATCGCCCTACCCACGGACGCCGCCCGCCGCAACGCCATGATCTGGACGGCCGTGCAAGCAGCCCTCGAAGCAGACGAGCAGACCGAAGCGGTGAACACCGTGGCGCGCATTCGGCAGATCCACCAGCCCGACCCGAACCCACGCAGCGGATGGAACGCCGACGACAGTGCCCCTTCCGAATACGGCACCATCGAACGCGCCTGCCGCGAGTGCGGGGCTACCGACATGGCGGTGCCGTGGCCCTGCCCGACCCTGCGCGCGCTGGGAGGCGACGATGCCTGACACCCTGACCCGCCTCGCGGACGCCCTGCACGCTGAGCTGTGCCGACAGCACGACGTGCAGCCCGAGGGGCACAGCCTCACCGGGGACTACGCGGCGCTGGGAGATGATGCGGCCAAGCTCGCGGAGATAGCGCAGCCGTACCTCGACGCCGCATGGGAAGCAGGCCGCAAGCACGGGCTACGGCAGGCGCGGAAGCCCCACGACGGGCGGGTGAAGCAGCTCGAAGAGGAGATCGAGGGCGCGCTCGCGCTGGAGGAAGCCACCGGGCGTGCGTGGGCGCTCCAGTGTCTCCGAGTGCGGGACCTCGAAGAACAGGTCCGAGACCTCGAAGCAGAGGTGGAGCGACTGCAACTCGAAGCCAAGGGTGCCGACTGCGCGCGGGAGCTCGCGCAGCAGCGGGAGCAGGATGCGCGGTGGCTGCTCGATCGCGCCACCGAGTTCGTCGTCCACGGCCCGCGCGGACCGGTTGTCGTGCGATGCGGCGAGTTCTCCAACTGGACCACGGCGAGTCACCAGAGCGGCCGGGAGGAGCATCCCGACCGTGCCGCGGCCCTGGCGCGGGCGCGGGAGATCGCGGGGGAGTGACGAAGGGCGGCCCGCTCCCGCCCCTCCCACGAGAAGATGAGACATGGAAACTCACCAACTTGTGATATCCGGCATTCAGATCGCCGTGACCATCGTCGCCCTGTTCGCCCCTTGGATTGCGGCTCGTGCCGTCTACAAGAAGCTGGAGCCAGAGCTTCGGCTTCTTCATCTGCAAGGCGAGCAGCTTGAGGCAGAGGAGCGAGAGCGCAGAAAGACGAAGACTCTTGGGGTCACTGCTCACATCTGGCAGATGCCCTACGACACAGGCTGTGACAGCTATAACACGGCGGACCAGTACTTCCGAATCATGATGAGTGAACTGCTTCCCCAGTGCGATCATGCCGAGAAAGCTTTAGTGGTGGAGGTTCGCAACACAGGGGAAGCGCCGGTCGCTCAAGTTCTTGTCAGCGCTGGCTCACGGAACGCGGAGTCCTCCTTGCGCGGGCCTGACTACGATGAACTGCGGAACTCAGCTTGCGACCCTCGTGTTTCTGACGTCAGAATTCCTCCCCTTGGCAAGGTCGCTTTTGCCTTCGAGAGTCTCGAAGCACACCGTGATGCGGAGCAAGTAGCAGTCCACTTCACCGACGAAAGCGGCTACAGGTGGACCAAGGATCTTCACGGAGTAGTGGCTCAAGAACACAGCACGGCGGCTGAACGTTCGCCGTGGCACAAGCGAATGATTCCCCGTGTGACATGGGATCGGTGATGTGCTTCCGTCATGAGACCTGGTCGAACAGGGGTACCATCCCCGAAAGCCAAGGGAGGGCTCGTGATCATCGCTCTACGCATCCTCGGCACCGAGGTGTTCGGGTTCTCCGACGGTTCGCACACTCACCTGGAGACCGACTACCGGGACACCAGCGAGGAAGTCCAGGTGTGAGCACAGTGGGTACAGCGCTTCGGATCGTCGCCTTCGCGATTCTTATCGTGCCGATCATGGTGCACATGGAGGGGCCTGCCCAATGGGGTGCGGCTGCTGCTCTCTTCCTGGCACTCGCGGGCGTGGGAGCTTACGTGGACCGGTGGGTCGCACGAAAGAAGGGCCACCAGACAGAGCCAAGGGAGGCACCGTGAGCGCGAAAGCGGCCTACTGGCAGCACGGCGAGAAGGTCGAAGAGCTCTTCGCTGACCACGAAGCGGCTCACGGACACATGATTGACCTGTGGGCCGAGGGTGAGTGCTCACCCGTCGCTGTCGTCCATGAGGACGGCACTCGCCAGGAGTGGGGGACCCGTGACCGCTGAGATCGGCGCGCAGACCACCCCCGCTCAGCAGCTCGACGCGATTGAGCAGCAGGCCGACGAGGAGATCCAGGCGATCATCACTGCTGCGGTCGCGGCTGGCCTGTCGGGCGCGGCGATCCTCGCGGTGTTGGCGGCGCTCACGAGCGCGGTGTCAGCGGCGGCTCAGCGGGGGTTCACGGTGGGCGCTCAGATCGTCCTACAGGGGTCGGCGGGCAGGCGTGCACGGATGCGTCAGCTCACCGTGGAGCCGCTGCCTACGTCGATTGAGGCGGACGTCCGGGCGGTCGTGGAGGACGTCGCGAGGCGCATTGATGCCGCCATCGCGGGGGAAGCGCCCGACACCCAGACCGCGCCCGTCACGCCGTCGCCTGCGGCCGTGGAGTTGGTCCGGTTCCGGCGGCGGGTGACCGGGCTCGCGATCACGAAGATCCACCAAGCGACCAGCTCCGCCACCTACTCCTACGCCCGCTGGTTGGGAGTGGATCTGGTGTGGGTGACCCGCCGCGACGGCAGGGCGTGTGCGGTGTGCACGACCATGAACGGGCGGCGCGCGGCGGCGGGGGAGCGGTTCGAGTTGCCTCGTGGTCGCGGCATCCCCCGAACACTCTGGGCGGGGTTCCAGGGATTGCCCCCGGCGCACCCTCGGTGCAGGTGTAGGCCAATTCCGAGGGCATCACAGAACGGGCAGGGGCCGCCATCACTTTCCCAGGTGGAAAAGTGATGTTCTGCCTGTTCAGCGCCCTGCACGAGAGTCAGTTGACATGACGAGAGGGCCCGCATCCCCCGATGGCAGGCCCTCCCCATTCCCCCGTAGAAGCTTCGCTCCCACTGGTCACATAGTACGCCGACCGGGGAGATTCCATGACGTACCACCTGCTGTGCCGATGCTGCGACTCCGAGATGGACTTCGGCGTCGTCTGCCAGACGTGTGTGGGCGGGATGATGGCGGACCTGAGGGCGCTGTGGGCTACGGGCGACCTGCACGGGCTCGACGTGGACCTCGACATCGCGATCGCGAAGCAGAGCCGCTTCGGTGGCGGTGGAGGCGGGCGCGGCGGCGGCGACGAAATCCCCATGCTCATCGATGACAAGGCGTCCGACGTGCGAATCTACCTGCGTTCGATGCTGTCCACCTGGTGCCGAGTCATCCTCGACCAGAGCGGCGGAACACCGCCTGCGGACACCATCCCCGCCATGGCGCAGTGGCTCCACGGGCAGGGCGTCATCATCCGGTCCGCCGAGTGGGGCGACGAGTGCGTCACCCAGATCCGGTACACGGTGCGGGAGGTGCGCAGGTGTGTGGACCGGCCAGCGGAACGCATCTACGCGGGGGAGTGCCCGGACTGCGGAGGGAAGATCTACGGGCTCGCGGGGGCGCCGAGGGCGTGGTGCCGCACGGACGGGTGCGACGGGGAGATCGAAGACCCCGAAGCGCGGCGGGACGCGGCAGTCAAGGCGGCTGTGGCAGCAGCACCGGAACGACTCGTGACCGCAGCTGAGGCGTCCATGGCGTCGCGCGCGCTCGGGAAGCAGATCAGCGACAGGTACGTCCGGAAGCTCGCCGCTGAGGGGAAGATCGTGGCCGTGCCCGGGTCGAAGCCGGCGAAGTATCCCCTCGGGCAGATCATGGCTTTCCTCGATCGGAAGAAGACGGCGGCTTGAGGGCATGACGAATCGCCCCCTCCTTCGGGAGGGGGCGTCGTTGTGTTCGTCAGGCGGCGAGGTCGTGCTTCGCGACCGGGGACACCTGCGAGCGGGTCTGGTGCGCCAGCAGGGCCACGATCAGCGCGTTGATGGACGCCACTAGGGTCGCGTCCAGGTCGAGCCCGTAGTAGCCGAGCAGGGGCGCGACCGTGGTCACGACGGCGGTGAACGCGGCCGGGGTGACGGGTCGGACCATGACGGCCTGGACCGCGCCGAACACAGCGCCGAGGCAGGCGACGATCAGCGGGACGGCGGCTTCGGTCAGGTGGGGTACGGACAGGGCTACTCCGACGAGGAGCGCGGCCTGGACGATGGACAGGATCTCGACCGGTTCGCGGCCGAACAAGGTCAGGGGCTTCATGGGTCTCTCTTCGCGGTGGGTGGGGTTACAGCCAGGACCAGCCGTTGCTCACGTGATCACCGCCTCCCAGGCGGCCTTCCAGGTCGCGGCCCCGATCAGGCCGTCGACGCTGAGCCGCTTCTCCGACTGGAAGGTGCGGGCGACGAGCTTGGTCTGGTCCCCGTACAGGCCGTCCACGGTGATGACCCACCCGCGGTCACGCATCCGCTGCTGCCAGCGCTTGAGGTCGGCGCGGTGGGAGTAGTAGCCGGACACGCTGTAGGCCGGGCCGCTCTTGGGTCCGAAGTAGTGGCCGGACCGGAGCGGGAACGCGGGCGCCTTGCTTGTGGGCGGCTTGGGCTTCGGCGCGGGCGCCGGGGTCGGCTTGGTGGGCTTGGGGGCGCTCGGGGTGTCGCCCCCCCACTTCGCGGCCTTGCGGAACGTGCCGTCCTTCACCATCTTGTAGGCGCGGTCGCCGGGGCAGCTCGTGGCGATGAAGTCGCGGTGGCCGAGGACCTTCCCGCTGATCGACGACGCGGGTTCCATGAGCCACTCGCGGAGCTGGCGGACGGCGTTGATCTGCGCGTCCGTGACCTTGTCCTTGGGGCCCGTCATCAGCGTCACGCTGTAGTAGGTGCTGTTCCCACCGGGCTGGGCGGCCTGCGTCTTGAACAGGCCGCGCCCTTCCATGACGTAGCCGTGGCTGCAACATCCCCAGCTGTACCCGATGTCGGCCCAGCCGCGGGAGGGCCCGGTGTGGAAGCCGCGGGTTCTCTTCCAGTAGGCGACGCACGCGCTGTGGGCCTTGCTGGCGAGGTTCTGGTCTGAGCTGTCGTAGTGGATGACGAGCCCGGACTTGGGGTTCGCGGACGACGCGGGGCTGTTCTTGGACCAGCCGAAGTCGCTGCGCCACTGGAGCTTGTCGGGTTCGGGCATGGTGCCTCCTGGCATGCGAAAGCCCCGGCAGAACCGGGGCAAATGTGGAGAAATCGGGTTAGGGCTTCGCGCGCGCCCGGTGCTTGGGGCGGCGCACCTTGCGGTGCAGCACCCACCCGCTCGCGAGCACCACGGTGGCAGCCCCGTACACGAGTAGCCGCGCCACCTCGTGCATGAAGAAGTCGCCCGCCCACACACGGACGGCGACCAGGGCGGAGATCAGCACCACGGCGGCCAGGGCCGCCATGACGACCCGCCCGCCCGGGTTGGTCCACCAGCGCACCCCCATGGCGTAGTCGAGGGTGAAGCCAAGCGCCAGCAGCGCCAGCAAGGTCACGGCCACGTTTCCTGCCTCATACATCAGCCCCTCCCTCGCCCGTCAGGGCTTGCCAGATCATCGGGCCGAAGTTGTTCTCGGTGCGCTGTCGTCGGAGTCGGGCGACGATGTCGCGCACCTGCTTGTCTACTTCTGCGGTCCGGGCGGTGTCGGCGTCTGCGTCCTCTCGTGCCTGTGCGAGGTCGGCGCGGGACACAGGCGGAGGGTCGAATCGGTGGCGGAGCTTGCGGCACCACTTCATGCGTCGTCCTCCCCCGGGCCCTCTTTGGCGATGCGGCGGATCTCCTCCAGGACGTGCGCGGATGTCCGCCCGATCTCAACGAACTCGCCTAGTTGCTCGCCTTTCCGGCGGCTGTCCGCTCGTGCTTCGTCGAGGAGTGCTTTGAGCTCCGCGATGCGTTCGTCCCGGCCTGCGAGGAGTTTCGCGACTGTCCCCGATGGCATGAGGCGGCCGGTGAAGACGAGGACGGCGACGAAGCTGAGGAGTCCTAGGGCGCCGCCGGTTGGGCCTGTGAGTAGCTCAGGCAGCGCGTCCAATCGGTTCTCCTTACTCTCCGGGCTGGAGCGGCGGGGGCGGGGGTTCGTTCGAGTAGTCGTCGCCCTCGCCGGGGGGCGTGTCCGGGGACGGGTCCGGCAGTGCGGGCCCGGGGTCGGACGGAGCAGGGTCCGGGGTGGGGTCGGTCGGCGGAAGGACGATGGTCGGCGGGTTCTCCGGCGGTGTGGGGTCGTGCGGTTCAGTGGTCACGGGTCCTCCTACAGGAGTGGTTCGACGGTGATGTGGTTCGGCAGGGACAGGTCGAAGTACGCGACGCTGCCGGAGGTGATGCGGTAGTTGGGTGTGAGCGTGTACGTGGCGTTCCCGTTGAGTAGGAACGTGTCCGCGAACATGGTCTGTTGCGACGACCCGAACCCGGCGCCAGCCGAGCGGATGAACGCGCACCGTTTCAGCGACGCCGCCATGGTCCCGCCGGTCGACAGCCGGAAGCCCACCGCCAGCGAGGACGCGTCAGAGGCGTTGTTGAGACCGGACAGGGCGATGGTGATACGGGTCCGGCCCGACCACGACGTCTTGAACGTGAAGGCGGCCCAGGTGCCAGACGGGAAGTCGTAGAACGGGGTGCCCACGCTGTACCCGGTGAGCTGGGTGGTGAGTTCGTCCCGGATCGGGGAGTGCCGCGCCGCCGCGAAGCTCATCGTGGACGCCAGCTCCACCACGCCATCGGCGGGGTCGCGGGTGTCCGTCTGCATGTTCCACTGCTGCTGGAACATGTGCCGGGCGCCGCTGTACGTCATGCGCGTGTACGGCCGCTCAGGGCGGGCGCCCTCGGTGTGCAGCATCGCCCGCTTGCCGCGCTCCGGCCCCTCCCCTGACGCCCACGCCGGGCCCTGGACGGACGTGGCGGCGATGTCGGAGGCGTAGCGCTGCGTGAAGATGTACCCCGACCCTTGCGTGTCGCTGGGATCGGCGGCGGGCGGGGGCGTCAGCAGGATCGACGAGTGGTCCGGGAGCGCACGGATCCGCACCTCCGACCCCGACCCCGATGACCACGTTCCGGACGCGTCACCGGAGGTCACCGAAAGGGTGGAGCTGGGCTGAGCGGCCGAGTTCGCGGCCGAGCGGAGGAGCAGGTACGCCGTGGTGTCGGTGGCCGTGCCACGCACCATCGGTTTGCCGTCGGCGGTCTGTCCGGAGCTGTCCAGGGCGAAGATCACCTGGGTGGCCGTGGCTGCGAATCCAGCGAGCGGCGATGACGGATCACCGATGTTGGATGCCGCGAGGAAGTTCGCCTGGTCCGCGGTCGCGCCGAGGCCAGCCTGCATCGTGCCGACTCGGACCCGGTTGACGACCCCGTTCGGGACCGCCTCGATGGCGCCCGTCGGCCCTGGCGCTGTACCGATGGAGAACCGGCTGCCGGTGATCTCGCTGGCGACGATGTCTCCGGAGAACACGGCGTTGCCTGCGCTGTCCACGGCGAAGATGAGTTCGTTGTCCTCGTTGTAGCCCCTGAGCCCGTCTTCGTCGATCTCGACCCGGGCGGCCCCGGGGATGCCTGCGATGAGGGTGGTAGCGAGCACGAGGACCGCTTCGAGCTTGTCGGCTTCCACGGCCCCCGCCTGGATGTGGACGGCTTCGATGCTGTCGGCTTCGAGGTCGATCCCGGATGTCTGCAACGGCGTGGCCGCGACCTCCGCTGACGCCTCACCCTGCACGCCCCCAGTGGTCACGGGGACCATCACGACGTAGTGCGGCACGTAGGGGAGCGGCACCACGGGGAGCATGCCACCATCACCCGCTCGGCGGATCGACCCGACGTAGGTTGCGGCCGACGGAGTGAAACCGCTGCTCGTGCTGACGTGAACGGCCATGTGGTCGAAATCGACGGGGATCGCGGGGTCTCCGTCGAGGAGTCCGTCCCACGTGACACGGAGGCCACCGAGCGACGGGGTCACGGTCGGAGCGGTCGGCGCGGACACAGGGTCGCCGCCGATGGTGACGGGGCCGACCCGGCCGTCCTTCCACCCCCACTGGCCTCGCAGTGCACCCGTGTCGTCGCGGACCTCGATGCTCTGCCCCTCCTCCAGAGAGGAGTTCGCGAGCTGGTTGCCGCGCTGGCCGCGCTTGAGGGTCGTCACCTCAGCACGGAGCTTCCCGACCTCGCGGGCGTACTCAGCGATCGCGCGGCGAGTCTCAGCGTCCACGTCACGCACCTCCGGGGTAGTCGAATCGGTCGGACCGGCGGCACGTCACGGTGACCTCGCCTGTCTCAGGGCTGGTGTCGAGGGCGGTGATGCGCACCCACAGGCGGGTCGGCATCCACCCCGTGTGGGTCTGCACGAGCACATCGTCGCCCACGGCGAAAGTGCCGATGGCGGCGTTGGGGTGGTCTCGGACAGTGAAGCCCAAGATGTCCACGACCTGCGACCAGCGGCGAAGCTCTTCCTCAGCGGCGGCTTTGCATTCGGCGACGGTGGCCAGGTCGGGGCGATCGACGCTCTTGCCTCGGAGGAGGCGGCCGTCCCTCTTGCTGACGGTGGAGCGGAGTTGCTTGCTGCCTTCGCCGGACCCGTACACGGTGATCGAGTTGGCGTAGTCGTCGCCGTCGCGGCGGACCGCTACGAGTTCGCTGATGTTCGCGCCCTCGATGAACACCTCGCGGGTGAGGCGTTTGCCGAGTCGTGGGTAGCCGAAGTGGATGTGGCGCACGACGTGCTCACGCGAGCTGTCGGCCCAGCGGAGGGATTCGAGCCAGTCGAACGGCGTCTGCGTCGCCAACGTGGTGACTTTCTGGCCGATCTCTACGTCGTCCCACCAGGGAATTTTGTACTCCCAGTACACCTGTTTGCCAGTTGCCGCTACGGGCTTCTTGTCCTTGCCGGGGTTCCAGATCTTGTCGATGGGGACGGGCGTGGACGCGACGTCCTTCGCGGGGCCGAGCGTGCCGTCGTCTTTGAGGGCGCGGGTGTTGTGCCACGCGCCGAGACGGTACGGGGTGGTGGTGTCGTCGAGGGTGACGCCGAGGTCGCCGTCGGGTTGGCCTTGAAGCCACGCCCACAGGCCCCGGACCACGTCGAGGGGGTCGACTCCGTTCCCGGTGAGGCCGTCGGTCTTCCCGCCGTAGGTGAGGTTGTTGCGGAGCGGCTGACCCTCCAGCCATCCGCTGACCCCGGTCATGTCCAGGCTCAGCTTCGGCCCGGTCGCGGTGATGCCCGTGAGGATCCCGCCGCCGCGCAGTTGGCCGGACGCCTCGGCGACGATCATGGTCTGCCACAGCTCCAGGACCAGGCCGCCGTCGGGGGTTGTGAGCGCCTGGTACTCCGGATCGATGGTCGCGGTCATCCGCCCGGGGCCGGAGAGCGTGGTCGTCAGGCGCACGTCCGACAGCGGAAGCTCCCGGTGCAGCCACGTGCCCGTGAGGACGTTGAAGGCGTAGTACCGCCACTGCGAAGCCGGGGGGAGGGGTTCCTGCAAGGGGATCATGAGGCCCCCTACAGTTCGGCCTGATCAGCGGCCTGCTCGCGGAATTCCAGGTCGACTGCGAAGTTCGCCCACCCGTCCGCCACGAGGTGGTTGCCCATCCCGGCGTCCGATTTGGCGTACATGCGCAGGTCGCAGGTCATGCCACGCATCGCGGTCGGCACGTTCATCTGTGCTGCCAGCCCGGCCGAGCATCTGTACCCATTGGTCGCGCTCGTGCTGTTGAAGTTGAAGGCGCTGGCGGCCGTATAGAGGACGTTGCCACCGGATCCGATCAGGCCGACCCTGACCTGCCCGCGCGCGTCGTAGTCACCGCCTGTGCCGCCCGGCATGGGGTACATGACGTTGAGCCAGTCCGCGCGCACCTGCACCTGTGTGGCCCAGTCGGGGATCGTGACAGTCCAGTCGTGCTGGGGCCACCGCTCGAAGTCGCTGGTGAAGTCAGCTTCGTCGTAGCGCCCGTCTTCGAGGCCCTGGCCGCGCTGGACCCGCAGTTCGCGGAGTCGCTTGGGGTTGGCCATCTGGCGGACGTCGGTGATCATCCCGGACGTGATCGTGGCCGTTGAGGAGGGGATGTCGATGCGGGCCAGGGCGACGCCCGTGGTTCCTGGGGGGACGTCGGTGTTCGTGGAGGTGACGCCCTCGATGACACGGAAGTAGTAGACGGGGTCCGTGGTCACGTCATGCGACCACGGGGTCCCCGAAATGTTCGGGTCCTCGACGCGGAGGATGACCAGGTCGGAGCGCCCCCCACTGGATCCGGTGGGGTTGATCGGGATCTCGGCGTCGCCCACGTTGAACGCGAAGTAGCTGCCCTGGAAAGTCGCCTCCGCCCCGAGGATCGTCGCCCCGCCGGACGTCGCGCGGACGCTCGCACCCGGGACCGCCAGCGGAAGAATCCGCAGGTGCGCAGAGTCCACCACCCCGTTCCTCGACGCCGTCCCCGACTGAAGCTGAAGGCGGGCGATCCGCGATGACGACTGCGCCCCCTCTACCGCCCAGGAGTCCATCTCCAAAGCCATGCCGGTCTCCTAGGGGGTCTCGTAGGCGTCACGCCATGCGATGGTGCAGGTGGACTGGCCGGAAAGGTCGGTGCCGCGGTACGCGAGGACGGTCTGGCCGACGGGGAGGCGGAAGTCCGCGAGGCCGGCGCCGAACGCCAGGCCGGCGAACGAGGCGCCGTCGTCGCGGAGGATGGTTTGTGCCCATGGGCGGGTGTCGATGGTGATGCTGCGGTCCGCGGCGAGCGTTGTGTCGAGGCGGAGACGGCGGCCGGAGCCGACGAGTTCGATCGAGGGCTGCGCGACGGGGCCTCGGATGGTGATCACTGGCCACGAGGGCTTGTTGCCCGCGTTGACGACGGCGTCCTGTCGGACGCCCTGCGCACCCCAGGTGATCGGCCAGGTGACAGGCCACGTGATCCCGGTGCCCGCCGCGGTGATCAGAGTGAGGGTGACGGACCGTCCGGCACCGTCGGGGCCGTCGGCGTAGAAGCAGGAGTCGAAAGTCTGGAAGGTCGCCGTGAGGTCGACGATGCCGTTGTCGCGTTGCCGCTGGGTGGATGGCGTGAGCCGCCTCGGCCTGCCGTAGGCGATCATCGTGGGCGACCCGGGAAGTCGCATCCGCAGCGGGATCACGGCCCGTGGTGTGGCTCTGGTCGTGCTCGCGTCCCACACGGCGGCGAGAGCTGACCACGCCGACCGGGAGTCCGCGGCGGTGGTCGTGTCGGTCCACAGGTCGAGGGTGATCGTGCGGCCGTCGTGGTAGTCGATGCCCGCCTGCTCCCCGTCCGCGCCCGGGGTGGGCTGGTCTCCCAGCCGCATTCCCGGGTCGCCGATGGTGATGTCGTCGGACTGGATCGGCGTGAGGTCGCCGAAGACGACCCCACCCAGTTCGTACTGGCGCTCGGAGAGGTCAGCCATCGGCGTACCTCCCGCCCTTGCTGATGACCCGGATCTCGTGGGTCATGGTGTCCGCCATCTCGCGGATGCCGTCGTCAGCGGAGTGCAGGTGGAAGGACTGGCTGCCGACGAGAGGAGAAGCAGGAGTGCTGCCGCCCGCCTGTGTCGTGGCCTTGCCTGCGGTGGCGAGCATCCGCGCTGACTCGGCGTTGGAGTAGACGCGCGCCGGGTCGTCGAAGCGGGCGAGTTCAGGTCCGCGTTCGCCGACGACCGCCCACCCGGAGGCGACACCTCCGTCCGCGTATCCGGCGATGTCCCGGATCTGCCGCACCAAGGGCGACATCCCGGACCGTTCGTCCTGTTCGCGGTCCTGTCGGACGATGTCCGCGATGGACACCAGCCCGCCGGAAGCGAAACCCGCCGCACCCCAGTTCGGGCGGAAGATGGCACCGCCGAAGTACGGGGCGGCGGTGACGTTGTTGCTCTGGTTCCCGCCGATGCGCCGACCGCCACCGGGTGTGGCGATGAGGTTGACGTGGTCGGTTCCGTACACGGCGACGTCGCCGGGCATGGGCGAGTTGGTGCGCGGCATCCCGGACGTGTAGTAGTCGCCAGTCCACGCTGTGCGAGCAGCACCACCCAATGCCCGGGATGATCCTGTTTGGGCGAAAAGCCAGGAAATGAACATTGCACACCAAGCGGCACCGTTCATCCCGTACCATCCGGTGATGGCGTTCCGGTTGTTGCCGTTCGACTCCGGATAGCGGCCGATGGACGCCTCAGCAAGCGCGACCACACCCCGCGGACCCCGCGAAGAGTTCTTGTAGTCGTCGGCCATCTTGTCGCCGATGTTGCTGATCAGGCTGTTGACGAGGATGTTCCACTCAGGTCGAACATCACGCCTGTGGTCATCGACGATGTCCCACGGGTCGGCCCCCGACCCCCGGGAGGACCTGCTGACTCGTCCTCCCGTCGCGAATCCGGGCAGGTCGCGCTTGTCGATGCGCTTCTGCCTCAGGGCCTCGAAGAAACCGCCGCCGTAGTGGTCCACGACGTGCGTTGGCTCGACAAACTCACCGTCGGAGAGCATCGCGGGGATGCTGTCGGACGTCGCGGTTCCTGGCCCGAAGACGGCGCCACCCTCGGCGTAGAACGCGGGCGCACCACCGCGCGGGGAGGTGTGCGACGAGTTCTGTGTCGGGGTGGTCGTCCACGTGCCGTTCGCGGCGACCCGGATGGCGGTCTGCACCGACGACGGGATGCCGAGGTACTCGTCAGCGAGGTCCTCGGCCTCGTTCGCGGTGAGGCCCATCTGTCGGGCGACCCGGACGAATTCCTCGCGCCCGCGCGCCGCCGTGGCGGTCTGCTCCTGGATGCTCTCGCCGTTGAGCCTCGTGGCTTCGGTGTTCGCGATGGTGGTGTCGCGGATCTGGCGCAGAACCGATTCGTTGGCGCGGCCCTGTTCGGTGTTCAGGTCGAGCGTCGCTCCGTTGGTGGCGATGCTGGCCGTGGCTGCGTCGATGGCGGCTTGGAAGTTCGACTCGGCTTCCACGGCGGACACGTGCGCACCCGTGAGGGCGTCCAAGGCGGTCTTCAGATCTCTGGCTTGGAACGCGCCTTCGGCCATCGCCGTGTTGACGGCTTCCTGCTGGGCGGCAGTCTCGCCCATCGCCTCGGTCTGGCGGCGGTACGACTCACCCGCCCCATCGACCGCGTTGGCCTCGTCGGTGATGGCGTCCCGCAGCTCCATGAGCTGAGTCACGGACCCCGACCACTGCTGGTGGGTGATCTCGCCCGCGTCATAGGCGGCGTCGAGGGAGGCGATCTGACTGTCAATCGCCCCGGTGACCTCTTCGTAGGCGCCGCCCTGCCGGAGGACAGCGTCGGTGACCTTGTCGGTCGAGAAGCCCAGTCGCTCAGCGAGCTGCAGGGCTTCGTCCTCCTCCAGATTCTTGACGGCGAGTGCTCGCGCTGATTCGCCGAGGGCCCCGGCGTCGGCCTGGATGGCGGCGGTGTACGCCTCGGTCTCTTGGCGTGCGCGGGCCTTCGCGGTCGCGAAAGCTCCGAGCGCGATCACGCCCGCGGCGATGGCGATGCCCCACGGGCCTCCGAGAGCACCGACCGCACCGGACAGCGCACCGGAGAAGCGTGAGGTGCCGGTGGCTGCGGTGGTGGCGTTGGTGCCGACGGTGGACAGGCTGGACGTGTACTCGCGGATGTGTCCCGGGAGTTCGCGCATGGGCTGGATGAGCCCGGTGTTGACCCGCCCGAACAGGCTGAATGCGACCTGCGCGGTCTTGGCTGCGATGGCAGCCTGAAGCAGCCACGGGGCTGTCTCGGCGACCATGGAGATCGCTTCCGCGAAGACGGTGAGGCCCTGCGCGTAGATGGTGCCGAGCGGGCCGATGGCTACGCCCACGTCGATGGCGGCTCCGGCGATGGCCCCGAACATGGTCGTGAAGGTTGGACCGTTCTGGATGGTCCAGGCAATGAAGTCGGTGAAGTTCTCGCTCTCGTGGCCCCATGTGGCGAAGCGCGCGGTGGATCGCTCAAGGCCGGGGGCGACGACGGTCCACAGCGGCTCCATGTTCATGACGAGGCCAGCGAGCCCGGACGTGAGGTTGCCGATGGAGCGGCCGAAGGTGATGGTGCTGGGGTTGGCCTGACGGGAGACGAAGCTGAAGAAGCTCGTCCACCGGTCGTTCCCGAGGGCTTCGCGGGCTTCGTCGCCGAGGGTGTTGAGGGCCGACGCGGTACGGTTCGTCGCGGGGGTCAAGGCCCGCAAGCCCACGTTGGCGACGTCGAGACCGCTGGCGGCAGCCTGAAGGACAGGCCGGTCCGTCTCCGCGCGGAACTGGCGCCACGACGCGGTGAGTCCGCCCATGGAGTCCTGGAACGAGCGCTGTCCGATGGTGAGGTCACCGGTCGCAGCGTTGGCTTCGCGGATCGCGGGGATCGCTGCGAGAGCGAAACCGGCCGCGCCCACACCAGCCGCAACGAAGCCGGACGCGACCGCGCCCAACCCCCCGGCGAGCGCACCCGCAGCGGGCACGAGCGGGGGGATGAGCGTCCAGATAGCGGCCTGCTCGGCGGGGGACATGTCCGAGAACGGCTGCTGGCCACCCCTGGAGCCACCGCCGCGTCCGCCCCCGCCCGACGCGGGGGCTTTCGGGGCCGTGGGGGTCTTCGGGGTAGCGGCGGAGATGGGGCCGCCGCCGCTGGTGGCGACGCGCATGTTGATGACGCGCCCGTCGAGCCTGTCCGCCGCCTTCTCGGCACGAACCAGGGAGGCAAGCGCGGTGCGGGTGTCCGCTGACACGGTGATGCGCGGGGTGCGGCGGCCGAGGTTGTCGACCTGGCGGCGGAAGGAGTCGAGCTCGGCCTTGGCCTTCGCGCTGTCGAGCCCGACGGGGATGTCCATGCCCCGGCTGGCGTGCTTCTGGAGTTCGGCGCGCAGCCGGGGTCCGAAGCGCTTGAGGTCGGGCAGGACGTCGACCCACACTGATCCGGCGTCGGGCATGGCGACACCCCCTTACTCGGCTGGTGGTGTCTTGACCAACTTCAGGTGCCGCTTCGGTGGCGCGAACCGCTCCAGGTATGCCTGTTTGCGCGGGTCAGGGCGACGCGACTGCCGCTCCTGTGCCTTCTCGCCCTTCGCGACGGGCACCGGGTACGGGTTGATGTCGGGGGGTTCGCCTTTGAGGCGTTCACCGACCCACATGACCCGCATGAGCGCCTGGATGCGCGAGTCGAGCAACGCGAGCTGGTCGTTGGTCTCCGACCATGGCCGTCCCGGGTCGCGCCCGGTGAGGGCCGCCCGCGTGCGAGGCATGCGCGCCAGGTCGTGGATGACGAGAAGGACCATGCGGCGCATGGTGATCCTCCCGGCGTAGAAGTCGACCAGGTCGACGGGGTTCGGGCGGTCGAGGAGGTCGAGCTCAACCTCGCGCGGGTGCTCCTCTAGGACGGCGAGGAGCTGCTGCCTTCCCCCCGGGTGGCCCCAGCCATGTCGTCGAAGTACTGGATGACGCGCCCGATTTCACGGCTGCTGCGGTCGAGGAAGTCGTTGAGCTGCTTCGGGTCCGCGAGTGCGCCGCTCATCCACGTCTCGATGTCACCGATGGCGAACGCCTTGTTCGCCGAGTACGGCCACTCCGCGAGCGGCTTGAACGTGAACGTCGCGTCGTCGGCCATGACGAACGTGGCGTCCTGCTCCATCGCTTCGGACACCTGCGCGGCCTTGTTGTCAGGCAGGTCGGCGACAGCGATCGCGTTCGGTGCGGGCGCGGCCACGGTGGGCTTCTTCGCGGCGGGCTTTCGGGCAGCGGTCATGGCGGTCTCCTCGTGTTCACGCAGGTTTGCGCAGGTGGTTGTGGGTGGATGGGCGCACCTGCGCGGACGCCCACCCACCGGTCTCTAGGCGGTGACGGTCACCGCGAGGGTGTCGGCCACACCTCGGTACGACGCGGTGATGGTCGCGGACCCGGCGCCGACGCCGGTGACGGTGCCGTCGGCGTCGACGGTGGCGATGAGGGGCGCGGAGGTGTCCCATTCGGCGGTCGCACTGACGTCGTCGGTGGTCTCGTTGTAGAAGGTCGCCTCGGCGGTGAGCTGCGTGGTCGCGGACACGGCGACGGTCGCGGTGCCCTCGACAGCGAGGGACTCCACTGGGAGCCACATGCCGTCACTGAGGAAGTACCTGTTGAACATGAGGCCGTCCGACGCCTCGTACACGGTCCACGTCAGACCCGATGCGGTCACGTTCTCCGCGTTCTTGGACCGCTCGGCGCGGGTCGTGACCTCCGCGATGGCGGCGACGGTGCGCTCGTGGTTGACCCCGTCGAAGGTGTCCACGGCGAGCATGTACTTGCGCTGGCCGGTGGGCCGGTACACGGGGTAGGTGAGGATGCCGCCGGGCAGTTCCTCCATCGCACTGAGGTCGATGTTGTCGTACAGGGCCTGCGTGTACGGGTTGACCTCCCACATGGGGGTCGTGAAGGTCTTCGTCACCCCGGTGATGTCGGTGCGCACGGGGCTCTTGTAGCCCAGCGGGCGCTTCTCGTTGCGCTCTTCCTCATACGCCTCGGTGAGCCCTGCGGGGTCGATGGCTCCGAGGTCCCACCACTCGGGGCCGAAAGCGTCGAGGCCCTCCGGGAGCGCGCTGCCGAGCGGCGCCACGTAGCACTTACCGCCGTCAGTTCCGTAGGCCCTGATGGCATTGACGTTGTCCGCCATGTCCCCTCCTGGGGTGGTCAGCCCTGGTGCGGGCATGGGAAAACCCCGGCACCAGAAGGCGTCGGGGCTGGGTGTGTTCGGGTCAGGTGACCCGGAAGGGGCGCAGGTACAGCTCGCCGGTGAAGGCCAAGCCGATGAGGTTGGTGTTGTCGTCGCGGAACGGGGAGGGGTTGGACTGGTTGCGGACGCATCCGATGGTGGCCGGACCGCCCGGTGTGTACGTGGTCGGAGGCAGGGTGATGGTCTGCCCGGTCATGGCGGCGAAGTGGGCGCTGACGTGTCCGGCGAGGTCGATCGCTCCCGGTCTCCCGGTGGGCTCGTCCACGCGGATGATGCACTGGATGCGGGCGATGTCGTGCACCCTGCGGTCAGCGGGCGGTGACGGGAGGCGCACGAACTGCACGATGGGCAGCAGCCCGGCGAACGAGTCGGGTTCGGGGAGTTCGGAGCACACCATGCCGACGGCGTCGCCGAGGCGCTGGCGGTGCCAGGTGATCGCGACGAGTTCAGCGTCCGGGTAGAGGATGACGGGCAGGGCCACGATGCCCCCTACTGGCGCTTGGGTGGCCGCCAGGACGACGGCGGGGCCTTGCTGTCGAGGTAGGAGGCGACGCGTTCCTTCTCCTCCTCAGGGACGCGGGGCGCGTTCGAGTCCACGACCTCCACGACGCTGGCGAGGATGGTCACGTTGATCCCGGCCGGGTAGCCCGGCGCGGACATGGTCCGGATGCCGTCGTCCACGGCGATCGCCAGCGGCTTGCCGTCGAGGGTGACTCGCTGCTCTTCGCCGTAGCGTTCCACCCGGATGACGGGAAGGTCAGGCATCGGCGTCCTTTTCCGTCTTCGCGGGCGTGGGCCGCTTCGGGAGTGGCTTCGGAGCCTCCTGCTTCGGGGCGGGCTTGGCCTTGGGCTTCGCGGCCTCAGCGATCTTCACGGCCTCAGCGGGATCGACCTTGACGATCTTGCCCTTGCCGTCAGCGACGATCCCCGCCGCTTCCGTGCTGGACACGTACACGGTCTCTCCCTGGACGCGCTTGGTGCCGTCGGGGGCCTTGTGCGGGTAGCCGATTCGGACGTGCGGCATGGTTCTCCTCAGGTGTGTGTGGTGCCGCGCGCCGCCAACTCCAGCGCCTCGGCGAGGTTGTTCGTGGGGGCCGTACCGGGGTGCATCACTGAATGCACAGGGTGAGCAGTCCCGGGCCACCAGAGCGCCTTCTTATTGCGGGGCGTACCGGGCTTAGGGATTTGGTGCGGACGCGTGCCATCTTCAATCCACCACGACTTGCGGTCGCGTGCGATGACCCGCCACCCGTGAGGCTGGAGGCGTTCTGTGTCGATCGAAGACACGTAGTCGCCGGTGTCGATGGGGCCACGGCCGCGCGCCATCGCCTGCACACGGCGGGCACGGTCACGGATGTCGTCGTCCACGGGACCCCACGAGCCCAAACGGTTGATGGTCGCCTGGTTGAGCTGGACGCGTCCCACGGTCACCCCTCGATCCAGTCAGCCTTGAGGATCTTGTGACCCAATCCGCCCTCATCTGGAAGGACGAACGGATCGCCGTTGACCTGCCAAATCTGGTCAATGCCTTCACGAGCCGGGCGGATGGGAGGAACGATTTCCACGCCGTCAGTGGCCGTCACGTCCACATCGGGATCGTCTAGCAGCACTTGGACGGACTGTGAGCGCTGCTCTCTGCCGCCCCGCCTGTCCTCCTTAGTGGCTAGCGAAGCACCCAGCGTGGCGGAGTCCGGTTGTGCACAGGCGTCGAACGGGCCCGTGCGGACCGCGTTCTTCCAATCCTTGGTGCTGCGCGACCGGTTCCCGTGCGCGTCCTCCACGATCGGCGGACGCAGCACCCACACCTGGTGCGTGATGATCGGCAGGGCCACGTCACACCACCCGAGGATGCGCGGGGATCAGACCCTCCACACGGAGGATGGACACGGCCTGCGACGAGTACGTCTCCTCCACGACCGCGCCTGTGGTCGGCGAGGTTGCGTAGGTCTTGGACACCTTGTCGACCTTGACCGACGCGAGCTTCCCGCCGGGCTCAGCAGGCGTGTTCGACCCCTTGGGCTTGAACTGCGCCTGCGCGCAGACCGCGTCCCGCAGGGCGTCGATGACCTTCTGCTCAGTGGGCCTGCCGTTGCCGTCGACCGCGTACACGGCACCGATCAGCAGACCGTCGATGGAGAGAGAGGCGTCCCGCAGCGCCACAGTCGCACCCGCGGGCGGGTCGACCACGCCGAGCCAGTCGGCGAGCTCGGCCGGGGTTGCGTACACGGGAGCCACGGGACACCTCCTACTCGTCGTCGGCCAGGGCGACCAGCTCGGCCTTGGTGAGATCAGCGGCTTCGGCTTCGGACAGGTCCGTGGTCTGAGCGATGTAGGTGACCCACGTGGCCTTGTCGTCGGCCTTGCCGGGGCGCTTCGGGGCAGGCTCGGAGGGCCCCTGGGAGACTTCGGTGTCGCCCTCTATGGCAGCCGGCTCTTGGCTAGCGTCACCCTGGCCGGAGGCTTCGGTCACCTTGGAGCCCTGCTCCTCTTCGACCTCATGGGGGGCTTCCTCGGCGGCAGCCTCTCGGTTGACCTCGTGCTCCGTGGCCTTGTCCACCAGATCCTGGTGAGTCAGCCCCTCCGCGACCTCCGGATCAAGACCCAGAACCCGCGAGGCGTAACCCACCCACTCCGCACGGGACGCGCCGTCGGCGGGGCGCTCCGGGGCGGAATCCCCGTAAAGAGACCCGTCTTCGTTGACGCGGAGCACGTGCCCCTTGACCACCCTCTGCTGGATTCCCGAGGGGAGGGGCAGGTCCATCTGCCAGATGGCCCCGCCCTCCCCTCGGAACCAGCCCGTTTCGTGGGCTTCCATCAGACCGCCTTCGGTACCCGCAGGGCGGTCACGGTGCCCGACGTCGCCGAGGACGTGAACCGCAGCGTGCCGTCGCCGTGGAGGAACCGACCCGACTCGACCGGGCCGATGTAACGCACGGTCTCAGCGGCGACCGACACAGCCAGGTCGCCCTGGCCAGCCGCGACCGCGGGCGGGTTCTCCCCGGCGAGCAGGGTGAACGTGAGCGCGACGGTCTCGTGGGTGTTCTCCACCCGCAGCACCAGCCCCTCAGGGTCAGCGCGGACGATGCGCATGTCGTTCGTCGGCGCGGCCACGAGCGTGGTGCCCGCGGGCTGCACCGTGGACCCGTTCGCGACGAGGTTGGTGTAGGACACATCAGTGGTTGCCATGGTGGGACTCCTCTCAGGCGGACGGGTCGAACACGACGGTGGCCAGGGCTTCGGGGCGGATGAGCTTCGCCCCGTACACGTGCAGGCCACGGACCGCGTCCGCGAACCGGGTCTGGCTGCGGAAAGCCTCGGTGTTGACGATCTGCTCAGCGAAAGTGATCGCCATCGGGTGACCAGCGGTGATGACCCGGTGGTCCGCCGTGGGGTTCGGGGCGTTGTTGGTCTTGTGGATGCTGAAACCCGCAGCGCGACCCACGAGGCCGTTGCGCAGGGTCTCGTTCGACCCGGAGTCACCGAGGCTGGTGAAACGCGCGTCCTTCTGCAGCAGGCCGTGGAAGCCGGGGGTGGCCGTCACCCACCGCATCTCCTCGGGCACGTCGGCCTCGTCGAGCTTCACACCCAGGTCCACGAGGGTGTCGTAGGCCTCCCCGGGGGCGTCGATGACGCGGGTTCCCAGGGCGTTCGCGCTGTTCACGCCCGTGTACAGGCCCGCGATGAAGCGGTCGGAGACATCACGCAGACCGTAAGCGGCCTCCGCCATCGCCTCCGGGGTGACCACACCCCTGGCCTGCGCCTTGTCGACGTCGTCGAGGGTGAACGCCCAGTACTTCTCCTGGTCGATGGGCAGCGTCCGCTGCGCGTCGCTCAGCTCCTCGTAGGTGATGTCGGTGTTGCGCTCGTAGTCGCGGACAGTCGGGCGGGAGATCGACGTGATCCGCACGGTGTCACCCGCAGCCTGGATCTCCCCCTCGTAGTTGCGGTTGCACAGAGATCCGTAGACGTGCGCGGTCTTCAGCGACTGCATGAGCAGCGCCGACCAGATCTCCGGGATGAACCGGGTCACGGCCATGATGGTGGGTCCTCACTGTTGGGAGCCCTAGAGGAGGTGGTTCAGGCGCCCGTCAGCGTGCGCCTTCGCGATCTCGTCCGGGGACATGGATTCGAGCTGCTCACGTGTGATCGGCTTGGAGCCGCCGGGGGAGTTGAACTCGCCGCCGGAACGCTTGGGAGCAGGGGGCTTGGGCGGATCCGCTGGCGCGGGCGCCTTCGCCTTGAAGCGGTCGTTGGCTTCCACCTGGTCGGTGATGGCCTTGCTCAGCCGGTCGTTGAAGTCCGCGGCGGTGGGGTCCAGCCCCTCTGCGGCGCGCATGAACGAACGGGAGTCGAGCAGTAGGTCGGCGCGCGCTTCGTGTGCGCCTGCCGCGTGGTACACCGCGAGTTCGACCTGGCCGCGCCGCGCTTCCGCCTGGGAGGCTGCGAGCTTCCGGGTGAGTTCGTCGGGGTCGGGAGGGGTGTCTTCCTGCTTGAGGCCCAGCGCCTTGGCGATGGCGTCCATCTGTGCCTGCTGGCGCTTCTCGGAGGCGTCGAGCTTGTCCTCCAGCTCCTTCGCGGTGGTCCGCCTCTCGGCGGCCTCCTCGCGGAGCTTCTTGACGTAGTCCTCACCGAAGGTCTTGGGCTCCGGGCCCTTGCCCTTCGACTCGGCGTCGCCCTTGGACTCCTGGGGCAGGTGGTCGCCACTGGGAGCCGCCGGGGGCTGAGCGCTGCCGCCGTCTCCGCCCTGTGGAGTGCCGCCGGGGGCCGGGTCGCCGTCGGGGGCGCTCGGCTTGGGGTCGGGGTTCGGGTCGCCTTCGCCGGATCCACCCGCGATCAGGTGGATCGGTCGGCCGTCCTTGCGGTAGCCGATGAGGGACCCGGGGGTAGAGGTCGAATGCATCATGAGGAGCCCTCCCGGGGCTTCTTGGTGGAATCCGGCTCCTGGCCGGACGTGGATCCACCCGCCACCACACGGGGGCGGGAAGTCTGATCGCCGTGTTCCTCGGCATTGGCGGCGTCACCGGACACCATGAGCTGCGCCCACGCGTCGCCTTGCCGGGCCAGCTCCTGGTCCTCGGCGGACAGGCGCACCAGCTCGGCCTTGACGTCGGTCTCGGACGCGTTCGGGCCCAAGAACATCTGCACCAACGTCTCCCGCGACGCCATACGCGCATCAGCCATGAGCTTCACGGTCTCCGCGATCTGCCGCGTGTCGCGGGTCGCCGCATCCGGGAACATCACCTGCGGACGCTGCGGAACGAGCCCCTGCGCGTCGAAGATCTCCACGTCCAGGTGCAGGAGCGCCTCGGAGAGCTGGGCGATGCCGGGCCGCCAGTACAGGACCTTGTCGCCGCGAGTCGCCAGGGAGCGTTCCTTGCGCGAGTTGATCTCCGTCGCGGTCGCGGGTCCGCCGTCGGCGTCCATGGCCAACGATTCGAGGCTGTACCCGGCGCTGCGGACGATCTGCTTCGTCAGCGCCTGCGCCGTCGCCTCATGCTCGGCGTACCGGATCGCGAACTGCACCTGCTCGATCCGACCCGAGGTGCCGTCATCCACGGGGATGTTCAGCGGCGAGAACAACTCCTGCTCGGAGTTGAATGCCGCGCCCTGGCCGCGGCCCTGCGAGCGCAGATACGACTGCGGAACCACCAGGCGGGCCTTGCCCAAGCGGATGTCGCGCATCCACGACGACCACGTCTCATCAAGGGCATCCAGCTCCCCCTCACACCCGGCGATGTCCGCCCGGCCAAGATTCGCGGCCTGCGGCAGATGCCTCCACACCCGGTTCGGGCGCATGTTCGGGATGTACGCCGCCGTCAACGGCACCGCGCCGGACAAGGCGACGTGGTCGCCGTCCGTCAGCAGATCAGCGAGCGCTCGGGTGTCGTCCACCTCCGTCAGCGGGACCGTCATACCGAGGTCGTCACGGGTCCCACGGTGCAGACTGTGGCGGATGAAACCCCGCTCGTGGCGCTCCAGATGGCGGAACACCGTCCCCTGGTCCTCCACGACCACCCGGTGGAACGTCACCGCACGCAGACGGTCATACGACCACTCCGGGATCGCGGCATCGGCGTGCACAGCGGCGATCCACGGCCGGTCAGCCACATCCTCATCCCACACCGTGCGCAGGAACACCCCACCGAGGGCGCCACCGAGCTCCGCACCCTCGCGCAGGCCGGCGAGCATCGAGTCGTCCATGTACTCGGCCAGGCGCTCATCCGTGGCCTTGTGGCCGGTGGTGATCCGCGGCGGCGACGAGAACAGCAAGGACGCGCCGACGCCGGCGATGTCAGAGGCGAGGGGGATGTGCAGGCGTGCGGGCCGCTGCTCAGCGGGAGTGTCCGTGCCCCAGAACCACCGGTAGATCGAGTGCGCGATCCTGCCGCGGCCGGGGTTGTGGTTGTCGGAGAACCCGGGGGAGCGCCCGTGCGCGCCCCCGTACACGGCGGCGAGGTCGTCGGGGTCACCGGAGTACCAGGCAGACCAGATGGCCTGCCGGTCGAGGATGGGACGCAGGTTCTCCGGGGGCCACTGGGTGACGGACACGAAACCCCCTCAGTTCACGGTGTGTAGTTGTATGAGCAGGGACGACAGAACACCGCAGTCGGTGATGGTCACGGAACGCAAACAAGGCGGGGTGGTGGCCCCGCCTTGCTCGAATGCTTCAGATGGTCAGGTCATGGACGGGATCACGCAGGTCCCACCGCCACTCGTGATACGTCGTCTTGATCCCGTAACGGAGGGAATCGCAGTTGTGGACGAGCACTCCGCTCGCGAAATACTCCGGGCAGTCAGCGACCGTGATGTTCCAAACGGGATGACGCCCTGGCACTTCGGTCACGGCGAGCACACGAACGCCCGCAATACCGAGTTCGGCTGTACTTGTTGGCATGGAACGTGTCCCCGCAGAAACCGCACTCCCGAGGGACGTCATCGACACCAGAGGCTCGGCGCCACGCTGATTTGCAGGCGTTCGAGCAGAACCGATCCTCCGGGCCTCGGGATCGGGTGCTGTAGTTCGTTGAACACTGGTCGCAGGTCTTGGTGATGGCCTCGCGGCCTTCCCAAGTCCGCTTCCCGTGTTCGGAGTGCCATGCCCGTCCGGCGTCAGAACGGTGCCACGCGGAGGCCAGTGGTCGAACGCTGTCCAAGTGGGCGAGCCGCCACGGGGTTCGGTAGTCGGTGAGCCTGGCGTGGTGTGCCAGGTGTTCGTCTGCGGTGATGCACACGAGGTTGCCCGGGGCGTTGTTGTTGTGGTCTCCGTCGGAGTGGTGGATGTGATGGCCCTCAGGAATGGATTTCCCGTGAGTGTGCATCCAGATCTCTTCGTGGAGACGCTTGACGCCTCGCTGGCGGTCTCCGATTCCGGGCGTGTAGTAACGCTGCTCGGAAAGGCCCTTGGCGTCTGGGTATCGGCGGAACTTGACTCCGTTGAAAACGATGACTTCGACACGCTTTCCCATGCCACCATTTTATCCGCGTACCGGAGTGAATCCAGACGAATCCACCCTTCCCCGTCAACCCAGACAGGATGATTCCCGGTCCCGATGAACTCCCGCCCATTCGACAGCTCAACCCGTAAAACCTTCGCTGAGGCGCTAGAAAGCCCGGAATCGTCCACGGCCTTCCAGCCATCCCGAGTCAGCACCCGGTCGCCAGGGCGAACGTCCTCGATGGGACGCTCTCCGCCTTCAGTCAAGACCGGAGTCCCAGCGACGAAGCAGGCATGGTCAGCTTCCTTGACCGGGGCGTCCTCGCCCTTCGCCGTGGCCTTCTCGTCCCACGAGTACGACGGCATCTCATCGATCAGGTGCGTGCACGAGGCGTGGATCTTCAACTGGCCACCAGCGAGCAACGACGACACCAGCCGGATCCCATCCGCGACGCTGTTGTCCCCCTTGCGAGGATCCAGGCCGTCATCGTGGAGCTGCGTCCACATCGACGCCGCGGACGGGTCGATGACCGTCCACTCGGGATGCACACCCACGCCCCCCGTGCCCGGGACAGGCACGTTGCCGAGCCACTCCCGCAGGTACTCCGAGTACAGGACGTCGGTCAACTGGCGCTTCTTCGCCCGCGCGTCCCAACGCCACTCCGACGTGGCGTAAAGGATCCCGTCCGAGCCGAGGCCGAGCAGGGTCGCGTGGAAAGGATTCACGGTGCCGTAGTCAATTCCCAAGGCCACCCAACGGCGGATCACCGGCAGGTCCGACACGATGTGCCAGTCCGGATCCCACACGTCGAACACGCTGCCTTCGCCAGCGATCCATTCCCCGGAAATAAAACGGCGATGCCAAAGACCCACATACTGGGCTTTCAGCCGCTCAGCGAACCCCTCCGGCAACCCCGGATTGTCGTCCAGGGTGAAATGCCAGTGCCGCATCCCGATTTCGTCGGCGCGCAGTAGGTAGTCGCGGCGCAGCCAGTGTGCCGGAGCATCCGGGTTTGTCGTGGCCAGGAGCTTCGCGCCCTCGACGCGCAGCCGGGACAGCATCATCGCCCAGAACCCCTGCGGGAGCAGAGTCGCCTCGTCGGCGTAGGCCAGGCAGATCGTCGACCCGCGAATCCGACCCTCGGAGCGGGCGTCGTTCGCACCCACCAGGTGCACCGTCCGCCCCAAGATCGACGCCGTCGTGCTGCCCTTGGTGTGGTGGATGTGCTTGGTCAGGTCACCGAACAGCCGCTCATCCTGCAACACGTCGATCAAGTTCCGCTCGATCGTCTGCAACGTGCGGCCGCACATGACGATCAGGCCAGTACGAGGAGCGCGCGCCACCAGGATGAGAAACGCCAACAGCGACGCGACGGTCTTGCCCGACGCGACCGCACCTGACCACAACGCGATCTGAGGAGTCTCCAGAGCACCAGCGATCGACCGAACTTGGATCGGCGACATAACCGGAGAGAGCCGAGACAGATCCACCCGCCCACCCCCTCCCCGCGGTCATCCGTCGGACGGGGCGGACTCGACACCGTCCAAGGTCTGCGCGGCTTCGGAGAACACCGAACCGAGCCGGTCGAGCATGGACGCCGCATCCGAGGACGCCCCAGTAGTGTCGACCGCCGCGATCTTCAGATGCTTGTCGAGGGCCACCGCCGACGCGGTCATCAGGTTGCGGAGGTCACCCGTCGGCGCCCGTTCGAGCACGGCCTCGTTGTAGGTGTTCTCTTTGCCGCCGAACGAGAAGACGAGGTGCGGGTCGTCCATCTGGTCCAAGAGCTGATGGGCTTTGCGGAGGTACTTCTCGGAGACCTCAGCTCGCAACGCGGCGAGGTCGGCCTGACGCGCACGCGTGGCCTTTTCAGTACCCTCGCGCGACCATGCGTCGGTGATGCCGTTCTCCTTGGCGACCTTGCGGACCATGTTGTCGCTGACGTCGTGCCGCGCGGCTATGGCTCGTGTAGACCCGACTTTGGCTTGGATGTCAGCGAGGATCGCGGCGCGCTTCTCATCACTGATCCGTCTGACCACAATCCGCTCACCTCCTGCCGTACCGTCTCGCCCTGGTGCACACTGGTGTCCCGTCGCCCGCTCCGACGCCCCCTACCGGAGGTGTGTCGTGAGGTCGTTGGTGTGTGCTGCTGTTGTCGCGTTGGTCGTGTCGGGCTGCTCGGGTGGCGTCCCCGTGGAGGAACCGTCTCCGTCCCCGTCTGAGGCTGTCGTGGAGTCCCCGACAGCGTCCCCGTCGGTGGAGGTGGACCCGCAGTCCGCGAAGTGGATCTGTGAGGATCTGCGGATGCGGGACGTCTACCTGCAAGCCGATGACCTTGCCCCGCATGAGGAGGGGTCGGCCTACGTCGCAACGGTAGACGCATGGCTGGGGGCCCTGGAGGAGGACGCGGAACCGGCGTTGCGGGAGATCGCGGAGGCGGCGGTTGATGCTGAGGGTGCGGCGGAGGAGATGATCGCGTGGTGTCAGGAGAACACTGAGCCGATCAATCCGACGTCGCCGTGGTGAGTCGCCCGGCCGCGCGCTACCCCCTGTGGCGGCGGCCGGGACGTGTGTGGGGTCAGATGTGGGCGTCCTGGTAGAGGCTGGCGAGGTTGATCCACGTCTGCGCGACCTCGTTGTACTGGGACATCTTCGCGAGGTCGGTCTCACCCTCGGCGTACTGGAGGAGGCGGGCGGCGTTGGCCATGCATCCCTCGTAGGTGGGTAGCTGAGCCTGCGGGTCTGCCATGCTCACTCCTCCACGCTGGGGTTCTCGATCTCGTCGGCGATCGCGCGCAACGCCCCGACGAGCGTGGCGTTGTACTCGTCCGGGGTGTCGGCGGTGAACTCGACTGCGACGTCCGGGCTGTTGTCCCCGAGCTGGAGGAGGACGCGTCCGGGCGCCTGCGGGTCATCGGTCGTGGGGACGTGCGCGCCGTGCTTCATCCCCGACCGCCGATCGTGAAGCGCTTCGCGTCCTTGGCCGGGTTGACCATGTCTGGGTCGATCCGCTGGCGGATGTGCATCTTGGACGTCTCGCCCTTGTTCTCTCGCGGGGCGCGCGGGTGCTTGGGCCAGTCCTGCCCGTCAGCGCACGGCCAGCAGAAGAGCTGATCGAGGTAGTTCTCGTAGGACACCCGGGTGGACCCGCAGTCGACACAGCGGTCGGTGCGTCCCTTGTCGCCCGGGGCGGGCACGTCGGGCTCTTCGGGTATCCCCGCGCCGATCGTGAGCCGTCGCGGATAGATCGTGAGCGTCACCTTGAGCGGGTCGCCATCCGCGAGCGGGTGGATAGTGGGCGCTTCGGCCAGGAGGACTGGGAGGCCGTTGACGGTGGCAGCCCTGACTATGACCATGTTGGAGTCGTGGGGGACCTCTTCGTAGAGCTCAACCACGCCTTCGTTTCTGTTCATGCTGTCTCCCGAGGGCGTGAGGGCTGAGCCCCGACTGTCCCGCCCTCACAGGACAGCCGGGACGTGTGTGTCCGGTCCGGGCCTCTTCGGCTATGTGGTGTGCCCGGCCGGACGGTCTAAGGGGTCGAGCGCGCGAGCGTCAGCGCGTCGGCAAGTGGCACGTTCACCCACTCAGGGGTGAGCGTCACCGGATTGTCGCCCCGCCAGTCGATCTCGATGCCGTCCACGAAGATCGCACGGATCGGGTTGTGGCTGGTCTCGATGTCGATCAGGTCGATCCTGTGATGCTTCCGCAGCTCAGGCAGCAGGTACTTGCGGACGAGCGCCGCGAGGGGGAAGTCCACGCCCTGGTCGTCGATGCCGTGTTCTTCGAGGTAGTCCAGCCACTCGTCAGGGGTGGCGCCGTCACCGAAGCCCCACTTGGAGAGCAGGCCGTCCGAGAACAGGGTGATGGTCGGTTCGGCCATGCTCACACCCGCGCTTTCCCGCACGCGGTCCACCACTTGAGCCGCGCTGTGAGATCAGCATCAGCGGGAGGAGCGACGCGCGCCGCCGTGTCGATGGCCGCGTCCAGACTGCCGCCACGAGAGTGGATGGCGCCGTCGATGATGACGAGAACGTCCCGCCAGTCGCGATTCGGATTCTGGATGCGCACCACGGCACCATCCGAGCGCGCGTTCCACCGGTACTCGGTCGCGAGCCCCATGATGGCCTGATTGCGCTCGTGGACCCGGCCCATGCGCTCGATGACACCCCGGTAGTGCTCGCGTTCCTGTACGACGGACGTCACGTATGCCTCAGCGATGCCGAGGAGAGAGTCCACGGTGGTGTCGGTCGCGTCGTCCCCGAGGACGTCGGCGACCCGCTTCCGGAACACCCGGTCGCGGATGGCGTTGAGGGTGTCCTGGTTGTCGGGCACGGTGCCTCCTGAGGGTGGGCACGAAAAAGCCCGGGAGCGTGTTCGCTCTCCGGGCTCATGATCCGATGGGTTTTTCAACCCTATAGAGATCATACGGCCATTTTCAGTTGTGCGCAACTAGGATGCGTTTGCCCAGTTCAACGCTCATCCCCCTCTCCCTGCCTGATCAGCACGCCCCACCCGCCGTCGTTGATCTCGCACTCCAACCCGTACAGCGTGTGGCCCTCGCTGATGCGCGCCTCCCCGACGACGACCCGCCTCTTGTCGTGGACCTTCAACGACTCCACCCACGAGTACCCGGCTGCGTCCACACCCCGCGCCTGAAGCGCACCGACGACCCACAGCCCCACCGGGTGCCACCGGGCGCTGTCCCGCCACCCGACAATCCCGTCCGCCTTGATCAGCCCCGCGAGCTGCGCCGTGGTCAACCAACCCACCTCTCCGACGATGCTGTCGAGCGCGGCGTTCACATCCGCCCGCCCCAACCGTGGGCGCGGCGGCGCGATAGTCTCGATCATGGATCCTTCTTCCTAGCCGGTTGCAGGTCCTAGGCCCGGCCGGAGGTGGTGCTCCGGCCGGGCCGACTTCGTGTCAGGCGACGCGGTTCGCGATGTCGAGCAGCACATCGGCGTGACACGGGGCATCCTCAGCGCACCAGCACATGAGGGTCCGGCCAGCGAGCCCGTCACGGGCGCGGTTCGTGAGGTCTGCGTTGACCTCCAGCCACGCGCGGTACAGGTCCACCGCGACCTTGTGCGCTGCCTCACGAGTGGGGTGAGTGGTGGGCTTGATCTCCCAGCCGCCGCGCCAGTCCCGGGCGACTTCCCAGCCGCGCTCGGCTTCGATGGCGACCCAGGGGCTGCCCCAGCGGGTGTTGCGTCCGACGTAGACCGGGCGACGGCCCTGAGGATCGAGGGGGGCGGTCCATCCTGCGATGCGACGACGCTGGATGCGCCGGGGCGCGCTGACAGTCATCCTGTTCTCCTTCGTGGTCATGCGCTTGCGTGCCCCCGGGTCGTCTTCGTGTCAGTCCGTCCCGGCAGGGGGACGTCGGTGGTGCTGCCCGCCGGGGCCTGCACGCCCAGGTACGCGTGCTCGGGGCAGTAGTCGCCCCTCGGGCTGGACGCCCATCTGGCGGTGCGGGCGGCTGCGAACGCGTCGGGGTTGGTGTTGAGGGTCAGCAGCAGCGCGCCGTGCTCGGACTCGCGCTGGGTGGCCTTGTGGATCTCTGGCACGACGATGGCCAGACAGGCCGGGGCGTCGCACTCCAGCACCCACGCGGTGGCACGGCGGAGACTCATCGGATCTCCTCGGGGTAGGCCTTGAGGCTGTCCAGCAGCTCGATGCGCTCGTCACGGTCGGCCATGCCCTCGTCCTCAACGAGGACCTTGTGGGCAGTGATGGCCGTCGCGGGCTCACCGTCGATGTAGAAACGTCGTCCGTCGGACGTGATGTGCCTGGCCATGTCGTTCTCCTTGCTGGTCATACGCTTGCGTGCTCCAGGTACCGCCGGTACGTCTCGTAGCTGATCCGCTCGGCGTCCACCTCCCTCATGTGCGCGCCGCAGACCGGCACGTCGTCGCACAACTCCCCGCACTCGACGTCGTAGCCGAGACGGACCACCTCCACCACGCACCGCACCTCCACGTCGGGCACCTCCTCCGACAGGTAGTAGCGGTCCTCGATCGTGAGAGTCACCGAATTCACCCCTCCGGGTCGGTGGTCATGGACAGGCGGCCGTAGACGCGCTCGATCTCGCTGCGCGCGGCGATCTCACCGTCGCCCGGCAGGGTGTAGGAGCTGCGGACGATCGCGATGTGCTTGGCCCGGCTGTCGCCCTGGTCGACGTAGACGTTGCTGCACAGGTCCCGCCAGTAGGTGCCCGCCTCGGTGGTGGGGGCGGTGCCGATGGCGGGCTGTGCCTTGATCCACGCGGCCACGGCCCAGAGCGCGTCCTCCGTGGCGGGGTCGACCACGCGGCCGGGGAAGTGCAGGCCCGCCTGGGCGCTGTCGGCGAGGTCCGGGTGGACGGCTTCCCCGCGGGTGAGGCGGTCACACACGTCGAGGCCGACGGCGAGGTTGTGGCGGAGGATCTTGTCGCGGTCGGGGAGGGTGGCGGCAAAGGCGCGGATCGTGGTGATGTTCTGGTCCATGGTGGTTCTCCTCAGGTGTGGTCGGCGACGATACGGCGGGCGATCGCGGACAGGTTGCGGTTGATCTTGTACTTGCGGATCAGGTGCCCGGCGCCCGAGGTGCCCATGGCGGCGGCGCGACCCTCGGTGGCGTTGACGTCGAGGAACTGGCAGGCGGCGGCCACGTCGAGGCGGGTGGCGTTGGCGGAGATGTCAGCGGCGACGGTGTCGATGGTGTCCATGGGGGCCTCCTATGCGGCAAGTGCGAGCAGCTCGGTACGGGCGGCCTTGAAAGCGTCGTTGCGCGGCTTGTAGCCGACGAGCCCGCCCATGACCTGCCCCTGCGTGTACCGGGTGCAGCGGCGGCGGATCCCGTCCTTCCGGGCGAACCCCTTCACCCCGCCGTCGATCCTCTTCCGCAGCGTCGCCGCCATTCCGGTCGCGACCGTGTCGTCCACTCCGAGCGCCCGCAGGTGCCCGGCGACCGTGCGCAGCCCGTCCCGGTGTGCGGCCTTGGCGGCGGTGCGAGTGGCGACGTCGGCGCGGCGCTGGAGGCGGCGCATCTCCTTCTTGATGCGGGCTTCGGCGATGGTGGGGCGGCGGCGCATGTGGTCCTCCGGGGGTCCGTCGTGCTGATGCCTCCAGTGTATGCCTACATCGTAGCCATGGCAAGTAGGCATATGAAATTGGCCTACGCCATGACATCATTGAGGCATGGACAGGGACACACTCACCACAGCAGGCGAAGCGACCCGGCATTGGAAGAGCCTCGAAGACCAGATGAAGGAGGCCAAGACCGAACGCGACGAAGCCATTCGCACCGCCGACACAGACGGGTGGACTCAAACGGACCTGGTCAAAGAGACCGGGCTGACTCGCGAGACCATCCGACGGATCGTGAACCCCGAGGCTGCCGAAGCCGTCAAGAAGGCCGCAGCCGAGAAGCGGCGCGCAAAACGAGAGGAGTCCTGATGGGCACCATCGACCTCTCTCACCTGGACCCTGATGACCTAGGCGACGACGCGGCAACGGCTCAAGAAATACTTAAGGACAGCGACGCCTTGCGCCGCCTTCTTCACGAGGCCAGCCGTCCGGCGCGGGAGGCCTCGGAGCAACTGGCGAAGGTCAACATTCAAGGTCTCAGGGAGGCGATGCTTCCCGCTGAAGAGCTCTCACGGCAGCTGACCCAGTTCCACCGGTCGTTCGCCGCGTCTCTCTCGGAGATCATCAAGCAGAGCGGCCTAGAGAGGGACCACCTCAGCAAGCTCGCGGAGTCCGCTCGATCCCAGGCGCGAATGAGTGCGGAGATCTTTGAGAGCGCTCGCAGGCTGACTGCCCCACCGTCTGTGATCCGCGCCGTGGAGATCTACCAACACGACGCACAGGAATCGCTTCAACGGGTCGAAGAGATCCAAAAGTTGGAGGCGGGCGCCCATGACGACGAGACGCCGGACGACATCGCTGTACGCGCACTCCAACAGTCGGTGGTGCAGACCGAGCTTGTACAGCGGCAAGGAGAGGTCTTCGAGAGCATGCTGAAGGTCCTCGAAGAACAGCTTGCTGACAGCCGCCAGGGCGAGCGGGCCGCCAACGTGAAGTGGTGGATTGCGACCGCCATCACGATCGCTTCGCTGCTAGTAGCGCTCTTTGCCCTTCTGCCGTAACTCGATGCTGAAGCCCGCCCCGCTTCCCTGGGGCGGGCTTCCTCTTGGGCTCCCCGTGGCCCGATCCCGGGTAACCCCCCGACGTGGACATCGAACCCATGCTCGCCAGCGCCGTCACCGAACTCCCCACCGGCGACGGCCTCCTCTACGAGCCCAAGTGGGACGGGTTCCGGTGCGTGGGCTCGACCGGCCCGGTGCGGATGTCCTCCAAGTCGGGTCGGCCGCTGTTCAGCCGGTTCCCCGAGATCGGGGACGCGCTGGCCGACCGGATGCCCGCGGGGGTCACGCTGGACGGGGAGATCGTCCGCTGGTCCGACGAGGGGCGCCTGGACTTCGCGGCCCTGCTGCGCCGCAACTCCGCCTCGCCCCGGCGGGCGCGCCAGTTGTCGCGGACCGAGCCCTGCCACTACGTGGTCTTCGACGTGTTGGAGCTCGACGGCCACGACTGGACCCGGCGTTCGCTCGCACGGCGGCGCGAGGCGTTGGAGGAGCTGATGGGCGACGTGGTCCAGCCATCCCCACTCACCCTCGGCTGGCAGACAGCAGACCCCAACGAAGCCATGGAGTGGTGGGAAGACCTACCCGCGGTCGGCATCGAAGGGCTCATGATCAAAGACAGCCGCCGCTCCTACCGGCCCGGCGCGAGAGGGTGGTCCAAGCTCAAGCACAGGTCGACCACCGAGGCCATCGTCGGTGGGGTCATCGGGAGCGTGCACCGGCCTTTCGCGCTGCTCCTCGGCCGCGTCGATCCTGAGACGGGCGTGCTCCGTGTCGCCGGACGATCGGGCGAGCTGGGGTACACAGCAGCCGAAGAGATCGCCGCGATGCTCCACAAAACCTCCGGCGGCGACCACCCTTGGCCGGCCACCCTCGCACCCGGGTGGGGGTCACGGATCCGGCAGTCCTATTCGCAGGTCGAACCAGATCTCGTCGTGGAGATCTCGCCGGACACAGCCACCGCTGGCGGGCGCTGGCGCCATGAGGTCCGGTACGTGAGGCCCCGGCCCGACCTGCGACCGGAGGACGTGCCGACCGGGCTGGATACGGAGACCTAGCCCCACGCGGACGTCGCGGCTGAGATCATCACCCCCATGGACGACATAGTGGACGTGCGCCTCATCGGCGGCCCCATGGACGGCGCGACCCTCCCCGTGGACCGCACGGAGATCGACGTGCCCGACGACGAGCTGCCCGGCCTCACCATCATCCCCGAGGACGGCAGCAGCGCACCGGACGGCCTGACACGGGCGTCCTACGGTGCCCGCCCCGGAGAGGACCCCACCGCGTGGCATTGGGAGTGCTGGGTGCCGTAGACGCGAAAAGCCCCACCGAAGGTGGGGCTTTCATCCCCCGCAGAGGCGGGGCTTGCGTCTCTCGGCGGCCATCAGGGGCGAGTGAGGCTGCGATCCACCTCTTGCCTGCGGACCAGGCAGTCGGACCAGGTCGCGGTGAGGTCCTCGTAGGACTCGTCGTCGCGGACGGCGAACCCGTGGACGACCGCGTCCTCCCACCCAAACCGGGCCACGTACTCGTCGAACGGGTCCTGCGGCTCGACTCCGGGCATGAGCGGGGTGATGGCACTCTGGGCGAGGATGTCCCGGCCGCGGGTAGACATGTCCAGGCTGGTGGGGCGAACCGCTCCACCCATCCGGGGTGGTAGGTGTCCATGTGGTGGGCGCCCCGGTGGACGCGGTCCTCGATCGTCATCGTCATCTCCTCGCATTGCGAACTTGCCCACCCCAAGGGGGAAGGTCATCCCCGCCGGAGCGGGGCCCCGGAATGTCTACTCAGAGCGCATTCATCAGCCCCGTGAAGTCGGTATAGCCGGGCGGCGGGCCGCCCTTGACCTTGGCCTCGTCCCGGCGGGCGTGCAGGACGCCGTTCTCGATGTAGGCCCGCCAGCCGCGGCGGGAGGCCAGCACCATGCCGACGACCTCCAGCACCTGCGGATCCTCGTCCTGCCAGGACGGCCGGATCTCGTACCGGTCCGCACTCGTGTTGCCCCAGGCGGCGTCCACCGGCCAGACCGCGCCGTCGTCCGCCACCGCGACGATGCTCACCGGCAGGCCGGTGCCGTCGCGACCCTCGATACGGGTGTTCCTGAGCAGGACCCACAGCTCCCGGGCGGCGCTGGCCGCCTCCACGATCACGTGGTTGATGTCACGGCGGGTGATGCCGCCGTGGCCGCGCGCCCAGTCCGCGTACAGGTCCGGGCTGCGGTTGATCACCGCCCGCCACTGGGCGAGCTGCTGGCGGGCGGTGCGTCGCACGTCGTCCGGTTCCCAGCCGGGGGCGGTACGCAGGATGATCTGGCCGTCCTCGATCTCCACGAGGTAGTTGTCAGCGTCCTGGACGGCGAGCAGCACGTCCACACGCTCAGCGGTGGTCTCGATCGGGTCTGCCACGTGATCTCTCCTCCAGTCGGGTAGCCCGCCCAGGCGGCGGGCCATCCCCGCGGGCGCGGGGAGCAGGGGTTACCGGATCGGTGCGTCAGCTGGTCTGCGCGGCGGTGATCAGCGGCTGCACGTCCAGGTGCCAGGTGACCTCCTCCATCGCTCGCTCCGCGCTGTGTTGGGGGGTGATGGGCGCGACGTCCGGTCCGACCCACACCCAGGCCCCGCCCGCCCGGTACAGCACGCACCGGGCGTCGCCCACGAAGGTCTCCCACACGTCGCCGCAACGCTCCCAGTTCCGGGAGACCTCCTGCTTGGCGACGGGCACGTACTCGGTGACGGTGTGTGTGGTGGGCAGCGGCTCCGGGGCGGGCGGCTCGACGCCGTGGGGGTGCTGGTCCAGGTACAGGGTCGCGTCCTTCAGGGAGCGGTCCTGGTCGGTGTCCTTGTGCAGGTGCGCGACCATGGACGTCGCCTTGACCCGCAGGTCTGCGGCGGCGTCCTGGGGGGGCTCCCACCGCAGCGCCCAGTGGCGGCGGCCCTGCTCCTCCACGGAGATGAGCAGCCAGGTCCGCCCGCCCGCCTGGGTCTGCCAGGTGTCGTCGGTGAGCCCGTCGTGGCGGTGGACGGTGGCCTTGGTCCAGGTGCGGGTGACGTCGCGGTTGCCGCGGTGGTCGCGGACGGTGACAATGCGTTCCATGGGGCATCGCTCCTGGTGGTTCTTGACGGCGGTGCTGACGATGTTGCGGTGGACGCCCAGCAGGCGGGCCACCTCGGACTGGCCGCCGCGCCCGGGGCGGGCGGCGACCATGGCGGCGACGACGGCGTCCCGGTAGGCGGCGGCCTCCCCGACGAGCTGGCGGGCCTGGTCCATGGCCACTCCCGCTTCGGCGTAGCGGCCCTTCTCGGCCAGGCGGTCGAGCGCCGCTGTGTCCAAGTGGACGTATCTGGGGTCCATCAGGCCAGCCACTTCGCGACGGTGGTCTGCGACCCGCAGTCCTCGCACTCGCCGTCGCGGCGGGTGATGGGGACACCGCAGTAGTGGCAGGCGACGGTGGGGGTCGCGGGCGGCGTCGGGTTGGGCACCCAGGTGCCCTGATGCTTCTCCTCAATGACGGTGAGGGCGCGGCGGCGCTTGAGGGTGGCGTGGGCGTCGAGGTCGCCCTCGAACAGCCGCGCCTGCTCCATGCCGTGCAGGTGGTTGTCGCTGGTGGTCCTCCACCCGTGGGTAGCGCACTCGGTCTCGTAGGCGTCGCGACTCAGGGGCGCGGGCTTGGTCATGGTGTTCTCCTGCCTGGTGCGGCGGATGCCGAGGCTGATGCGGTGGGCGAGGGAGACGGCATCGATGACCCAGCGGCGACCGGCCTTGCGTGCGGCGACGGCCCCCATGCGACACCAGGTGTAGACGGTGGCGCGGGCGACGTCCGCGAGCTCGGCGGCTGCGGAGGCGCTGTAGGTGATGGTCATTCCAGCTCCCTCGGTTGTGCTGACACCCCCATGCTAGGGGTACCCATGACAAGTTTGCAAGGGGTACTCAAGACATTCGTGAAATGGGGCTCTGACATGCGAAAACCCCCGCCCGCCGCAGCGGACAGGGGCCGGGTCCAGCACCTCGCGGCATGCCGCGTTCCCCGCTGGACCCTCCCGCGCGCTATGCCCACTGGGCGCACGCGGGGGAATGTGGTGGGGGCACCGATTGCCACCCGGCACCCCCGTGTCCGACATCTGGCCGGACTCGTCGCTCCCCTCGCAAGGGCGACGTCAGATCCCGCGCACCCGGGACGACTGGGGAAAGGTGGTGCGCGGGAAGATCAGCGGCCCTTCGGCCCCCAGTGGACACCGTCCATGGGGCCAGGCACCGGCACCTCGGCCGCGCGGGCATCGGCCTCCCACCGCAGCTCCATCGCGATCAGCTCGCCCTGACGGTCGTAGGCGGCCTGCTCGGCGGCGGTCAGCGGGGCATCAGCGCGACTCACGACGCCTCCCGCGGGAACGGTGCGCCCACGCGCACACCGGGCGCGCGCAGCTTCACTTCGAGTGCCGCGGCCGACTCCTCCATCAGCGTCGGCTCCACACCCTCACGGAGCGCCGTCGCCATCCAGTACCGGGGAGTCCGCCAGATCCGCCAGCCGTCCCCGTGCATGCGCTGGAGTCGTTCGAGCTCCGCGCCGTCTTTGGTGGTGGGGGACGGTGAAACCCCCGGTGAGGTGTCCATGGCACGACAGTAAAAGCGGACACCTGCACTGTTCCGCAGCCACCAGAAGGTAAATCACCCGCAAGATTCTGCGGGTCGGCTCCTACGCGACGCCCGCGCGTTGAGCGAGAGGTCGCAGCTCAGGCGTGGATCGGCGGTGCTCCCTACGCAGCAGCTCCGTCAGCACATCCGCAGTCGAGGGGTCGTGCCGCACCAGCTCCGGGGCGACCCGTTCGGCATCCAGCAGTGTGTTCACCGCCGCGGCGTCCTGCCGAGTCTGCGTGTACGCGCGCGCCACATCGAGGTGCACCTGTGCGCGGCGACCGATCAGGCCCGCGGGCATCGACGCAACGTCGAGGTTTTCGCCGGCGGACACGGCGGACTTCGCGTCCCCGATCTTCACGCTCGTGCTGATCGTGTGAATGGCCACGTTCGTCGGCCCGAAAGCGGTCCCGTGCAGGTTCAGGTCGGCGCCGAGCCGATCCGCGGCACGCTGCGCCTGACGGAGGAAACGCGGCACCGCCGCCCGGTCGAACTCCGCAGCAGCCGCGGTCGCCGCGGCCAGCTGGAGCCCGCCGTACACGGACAGCTCCTCCGGCGTCCCAGGCCGCATCCGCCGCTCCAGAGCCGTCGCCGCGCCCATCGCCAGCTCAGCAGCCTCAGCGGGGTTCCCACGCGAGATGAACACGTAGGACAACCGGTACGCACCCACTGCAGCGAGGAGGGTTTCGTCCGCCCACTCCGCTGCGGACATGGCACGGTCCGCGGCCTGCCACGCCAGATCCCGCGCGCCCACCCGGCGGAGCACCGCCGCGGTCGTGTTGTAGACCATCGCCCTGGCGGAGCACACTGCGGGGCGGTCGGCACCCCGGGAGCGTGCCGCGGCTTCGACGTCACGGATGAGTCGGGGGAGACGACGCCCGACCTCGTCGTACCGGGTTGCCTGGTAGGCGCCGTAGGCGCGGTTCGCCTCGTCGCGGAGCCGGGGCACGTCCACGGGCGTGTCGGTGCCGGTCTCGGACACGATGCTTTCGAGAGAGGTGTACCGCATCATGGCGCGCTCGATGGCGTCGGCGGGGGTGTAGCGCATGGTGGGGGTGCTCCCCTCGGTGGCGTCGCCAGTGAGTTCGATGAGGGGGAGGCGGAGCACGTCAGCGAGCCGCCTCAACACCTCGTGCGAGTCAACTGCGAGCAGACCGCGTTCGACCTGCGACAGCCACGACTCAGAGCGGCCGACGAGACCAGCGAGCACGGCCTGTGAGTAGCCGCGGCGTTTGCGGTGGCTGCGGATGATTTGGCCCCTGGTGGCTGCGTCCACGCTGGGCCTCCCATCTAGAGAGTACGGACGGTTCGGAGTAGGTGTTCCCACGCGGGGAGTCGGGACTCGTAGGGGGCGTCGTGGTCGTAGACGAGAGTGACGGCCGGGATCGACGCGAGGGTGTCGAGGCTGCGACGAAAAGCCGGATGCGACGCGAGCTGGGGTTTGCAGTGCGGGACCACGACGGTGGGCACGCCGTAGCCGACCATCTCGCACAGGAGCCCAACCGCGAAGGAGTCGGCGTTGCCCTGCGCGAACTTGTTCACCGAGTTGAAGGTGAGAGGGCAGGCGAGCACGGCGTCGGCGGGCGGAGACCCTTCGCCTTCTCCGGGCATCCGGTACTCGGTGCGGACGGGCGCCCCGGTGAGCTGGACGAGTTCGGCGGTGTCGTGGAAATGCACGCCCATAGGGGTGGAAAAGCACACCACACGCCAGCCGTCACCCTGGAGGAGCCGGACGAGCTCGGGGGTACCTTCGGGGGCTGGTGCGCCGGAGAGGACGAGGTAGAGGGTTTTCGCCATGACGGCAGTGTAGGCCGGAGGGCCTGGGAGGTAGGGTGGTTCGTGAACGGGCCTCTTGCCGCTGCGTAGGCGAGGGCCCGTTTTGTGTCACTCCTGCCCGGTCACCTCGGACAGGCCATTCAGTCGATGCTTGGACCAGCGCACCCCTGCCTCGTCGGTGAACCACACTTCGAGCTGCTGTGAATCTTCGATCGTTCCTATCCAGTAGATGCTGGCGCCCTTTCCTGGCGGCACCACCGGCATGTTCCCTTCTCGGTACTCGCCTTCACCGTCAAGGACGTAGCACTTCGGTAGAGCCTGCTTCACCCTGGCCGCCACGTTGGTGATGTTCCCGGAGCAGTTGTTCACAACTTTGGCTCGGTACGTGATGGCGTCGAGCTGCAAGCCTCCTCGATACAGAGGCCCGCTAAGAATCTTGTTGTTGTCACTGGTGGAACCGACGTCGACTACAACAGATTCAGCTGGGGCGCGTTTGTAGCGCTCCCGATCCTCGTCGCGGGCCTGCTTCTCATCCGCAAGCGACTTCAGGGTGCCGTCAAGCACCTCAGACTGCTTCTCCGCGAGTTCGATGGTTTTGGTCAGCGACGCGTGCTGTTTGCTAATGAGGACGATCGCGATGATGAGGGTGCCGACGCCACCGACCGCGGCGACGATCCCTGAGATCGCCCCGATCCAGTCGGTGATGGTGGGGGCTGCGACGTCCATGGCTCTCCTGCTGCTGGGGATGCCCTGATCCTGCCACACTCTCCTCGCTCGCCGCATGAGTTCGGGCCCCGCCGTATGGCAGGGCCCGGGTCACTTCTCCAGTCCTCTTCGTACCTGTTCGCGCAGCATGGCCCCGATGCGTTCCCACTCGGCGTCGAACTCCGCCACCGTGGTCGCCTGGATCACCTCGTGCGGTCCGCAGCACCCGCAGTCGTCCATCTCGACGGAGATCGTCCCGCCATCCTCCCGGCGCACCGCCCAGTCGCCTGCACCGTGCCAGTGGTGGCCGTGCTCGTCGGGTGTCGTCTGCTCCCAGATTTTCTCGCTCACGTCTCCTCCTCCCAGTACTTCACCTTGACGCCCACGCTCTCCGCGTAGGCGATCTCGCTGGCGACCGCGTCCCCGATCGACCCGTCCGGCTTGCGCACGATGACGACCAGGTCGCTCATGCGGATCTTCGCGTGGTGGGTGTCGGTGAGGTCGGCCATCTCCTGCTCGGTGACGTCCCGCCCCATGGGGAGCGGCGCGAGCACGGCGTGCCCGGCGAGGGTGAGGGCGCGGTCCGCACGCACGAGGAGTTCGGGGTAGGCGACGGACCCGCACAGGGTGACGATCACTGGTCTTCTCCTTCGAGCAGCTTCCGAGCGACGGCGATGATCTCAGGGGAACCGACGATGATCGACTGCTCCACGTCGAAGCTGACACGGAACGCCCACTGCTCGAAGACGGGGGCGAGCGACTGCACAAGCTCGTCTTCGTGCGCGCGGGCGGCTTCGGCTGCGCGGCGGAGGATGCCCTCGGGGTCGTTGTCGCGGATGGCGCGGAGTCGCGCAAGGTTGTCGGCGATGCGGCTGGTCTCGGCGGTGTCGTTCACGGCCGCTCCTCGGGGTGTTCCTGCCGCATGTGGATGCTGTGCGCGTCCACGGCGGCTTTCCGGGACGTTGCCACGGCGGTCGCGTCACATCCGGGCGCTGTGCATTCCCATCTGACCGGGTACGCGCGGTCCTCACGGCGGCTGATCCGAACGGGCTGCTCCGTCATGTGGTCACTCCTCAATCAGACGCGTCACAGCGTCAGCGGTCATTACAAGCTCTCCCCGGCCCCAATGGGCGACCAGCGCATCGGCGAGACGCTCTACCGCACCCCACCGGGCGGCGAGGACTCCGTCGGCCTGGTCGCACATCCACGTCCAGTCCGTGTGCTCACCGCTGGCCCCGTAGGTCAGGGGAGTTCCGAAGCACTGCTCCACGACCGTGGTCGCGGCCCGACGGTCGCCGTCCGAGTGCCGCTCCGCGACCCATTCCCGGGTGGGGGTGAGCAGGCCCGCGCGGCGCATCCATTCGATCTCCGCTCGGTGTCCGGCCGCGGCGCCGATGGCGTACCCCTCCCACGGCCCGGACGAGGGCGGCAGGTTCACGGAAGCGCGAGCCTCGCCGCGCCCGGGGCCGTGGAACGCCGCGTTTCCGGTGGGGATTCCATGGCGGATGTACGCGATGATGTGTCCGGCCTCGTGGTACGCGGACCCGGTGAGCTGCTCGGCATCGGACATGCCCAGGGCGGTGCGAGTGTTGGTGATCAGGGTGCCGAGGCCATCAGGTGGCGGGGTGCGTGTGTAGTCGGTCCAGGGGGATGTGGGGGAGGGCGCGTCGGGGTTGAGGTGCCAGGTGTTCACGCCTCCTCCCCGGCGATCTCCCGGGCGCGGGACAGGGCTTCGGCCTGGTCGTCGTGGCGTTCAGTGCGTTCCCAGGATCGGACGGTCCAGGAGTCTTCACGGACGACCTCGGCGAAGCTCTCAAGGCCGTCGCCGAACACGAACGTGGTTGCGTGCGACAGGTCGCCCTTGAGCTGCTTCACCAGCTCGCCGCGCCGGTCCATGATCCGCTTCGCGTCGGTGGCTTCGGTGCGCCAGTGCAGGATGTCCCTCCGCAGCTTCTCGTTCTCCTCCTCCAGCTCCCACACGTGGGCTTGCACGACCCCCATCACGGCGTCGGTGCGCTGGGCGGCCTTCCGCCGGGCTTCGCTGCGGACGATCCCTCCGAAAGCGGACTCGGCTACGAGCTGGTCGGGCGTCTCGTACAGCACTTCGGCGATCTGGTCTCGCAGGTCCATCACTTCTCTCCCTTCTGTTTGCATCCCTCGCACGTCACGGGCACGTCGCCGCCACCCGGCGGGATGTCGCCGTCGATGCCTGCGCGGGTCCCGCACGCCGTGACCACGGTCCGGCGCGTGGGGTCGATGCGGGCGGCGCACACGTCGGAGGTCACCACGCGGAAGCGTCCGGCCTGCGTGAGCTGGACGCGCGAGGGGAAGCCACTCATGCCCGCTCCTCCCTGCTCTGTTCCACGATGTGGGGCCACACGCGCCGGATGGTCTGCTCCAACTGCCAGCGCTGGAACTCCACGGCCACGCTGCGGGGCTGCTCGCTGTCGGGGGCGACGATCGCAGCCATCACAGCGGCAACCTGAGCGTCAGTGGGGGCGGTCATCACTTCTCCTCGGTGGTGGGGCCGAAACGGTCCTCGACTTCGTCGCGGGTCATGAGCGCACCGGTTTCGGTATTGCGGTACAGGTCGGTGGCGGGCTCCCACTCGTCACCGTCACGGTCGTAGATCATCGCGTCTCCTCGGTATCGTGTTCCCGGGCCGCCCCTGCTTGGTACAGGGACGGCCTTCTGCGTGGGCGGGGTCAAGCGGGCCTGTACTCCAACCGGAGCGGGCCCCAGTTCTTGGACACCTCCGCGATGGGCTGCCCGGCGGACCCGTGGGCGTACACAGCGCCGATCGCGTACAGGTTGGCGGGGTGGGTGTCGGACGCGTACACGAACCAGAGTTCGCCGTCTGCGTCGCGGGCGAGGTCTCCGGGGCGGGGGGTGTAACGGGCGGGCATCGGGTTCTCCTTCGGGGCGGTGCGTGCAGGCGGTCAGGGGGTGGGAAGCAGGCTTTCGACGTACTGGGCGCGCTTCACCAGCTCAGCCAGCCGGGGGCGAAGGGTGGCAGCCGGGCCGCCCTCCAACGGCTCGTGCTGGTCGTGGCGGTCGGCCAACGCTTCCGCGATGGTGGCCAGCTCGGAGGCGGTGAACGAGGACCGCACCAGCGGCCCGAACGCGTCGTCGATCTCCTCGTAGGTGCGGCCTTCGGGGTTGCCGGGGGTGCGCAGGATCAGTTCGCTGGTCGGTTCCGTGCCGCTGTTGATCAGGTCGGCGTGCCACGTGGATCCGCGACTGTCGGTGTAGGTGGTTCCGGTGGCGGCGAGAGCGAGAGCGTTCACGGTGTGGCTCCTTGGGTTTGGTCAGCGGTTCGCGATGTCGAGCAGAACGTCTGCGTGGCACGGGGACCCCTCCGGGCACCAGCACATGAGCGTCTTCCCGGCCAGTCCTTCGCGTGCTCGGGTGTTGAGGTCGATGTTCGATTCCAGCCACTCGCGGTACAGGTCGACCGCGACCTTGGTTGCGGCCTCTCGTGTGGGGTGGGTGGTGGGCTTGGTGACTCAGCCGCCGCACCAGTCCCGGGTGACTTCCCAGCCGTTCTTGGTTTCGGTGATGGACCAGGGGTTGCCCCAGCGGGTGTTGCGTCCGACGTAGACCGGGCGGTCGCCGTGCGGGTCGCGGGGGGCGGTCCATCCGGCGGTGCGGTGACGCTGGATTCGCTGGGGGGTCATCGGGGCTCCTTGCTTTGTTTCCATTTTACCCGTTCATGGGTGGCTTGCCACCTAGTCTCGCACACAGATTGACGGGTGGCAAGCCACCTGAGAACATGGGTCCATGGCAAACCAGCACAAGCACAAACAGAGAGTCCTACGAGGCATCCCAGACGACCTCGCGGACGACTTCGACACCGCAGCGAAAAGGACAGGCTCGGACCGTTCAGCGGTCACCCGTCAGCTTTGGGAGGCGTGGCTGGGGTACCCGGGCGCGGAGTGGCCGCCAGCCCCGGAGAGGGAGGGTGAGCGGCCGGCCTAACCCCCGGGAGCCCCTGCCTGCCGGGGGTTTCCGTCCCTTGGGTGCACGTGCATACCGGGTACCCTTCCGTCCGCCTGCTAGCGTGGTTCACATCCCCGGGGAACTGGGGGTGAGCCGGTGGGTCGCTGGAAACACGCACCCCATGAGGCGCCCTCTCCGCGAAAGCGGAGGTCGAAGAGCCGCCCAACCATCACGGTGGGCGGCTCTTCGCGTTCACCTCTGCGACCGCCTGCCCTCCACCTGCTCCGGTGTCGGCTCCCGGAAGTCGTGCCCGAGGTCGGGCAGCGCGGGATCATCCAGCCAGTCGTCAGCGGGATTGTCCCACTCGTCCACGGTCCGGATGGGGCCGTGCGCGGCCTCGGGGCGCCCGCAGGTGCGACACCCGTCCACCGGGTACTTTTCCGTGGCTGGTGGGGTGTTGCGGAGCTCGTGGTTCTTCTTGCGGGCCGACACCCGCGCTTCGGACATCCCGAGGAGCCGGGCAACCTGGATGCCGGTCATGCCGGAGTTGAGCATCTCCGCGACCACTTCGTCTTGGTAGGCGGACGCGGCGGCCTTGGCTTGGCTGATGATCTTCCCGGCTTCGCGGTATCGGTCTTCGAACGGGAGCCGGTCCAGGGTCTCGCGGTTGATGCGGATGTAGTCGGTCATCGCAGGCCAGCTTTCTTGAGGGCGTCGGCGGTGGCGGTGGGCCGGTCGGTTCCGGTGGCCATGGCGTTGGTGATGTCGGTGCCGACGGTGCGGCCCAGGTCGGTGAGTTCGACGTGGTACTTGGCGTCGCGGACCAGGAGGCCGGCGTTGATGAGGCGAGCGCCGCGCTCGTTGTGAGCGAGTTCGTCGCGCATGAGGAGGCGGCAGTTGCCGGTGCGGACCCAGGTGGCGATGGGGCGGAGGTCGCCGTGGGTGAGGTTCACAGTGGTGGCCTTCTTGGTGTTGAGGGCGATGCGGCGGGCGAGAGAGAGGCCGTCGATGATCCACCGGCCAGCGGCCTTGACGGCTTTGATGGCGCCGTAGCGGGCCCAGTGACGGATGGTGGGGACGGTGACCTTGGCCTGGCGTGCGGCTTCGGTGGTGTTCATCGTGGCCCCTCTCGTTGTGCTGTTGGGATCAACTTAACCCTAGTGTTCAGATGTTGTCAACAGTAGGGTTAAGATAGGTCCACAGAACCCCCTGATGCACGTGCATACCGGGTACACTGGGAGGACAACCACATAAAGCGAGCCCGCACGGTGGTGGAACACCGAACGGGCTCTGACCACCTCACCTGTTACGACCAGGAAGGCGGCTGGGATGAATCCTAGTCACATGGTAGCCCGTACCCGAAACCGGGTCGCTACCCGACGCGACACACCCGTGTACCTCCCCCAGGGAGGCACGCGATGAGCCTCTACCCCATCATCTGGGCCCTGGAGCACGCCCCCGTCATCGACGCCGCTGAGCGCGCCGTCCTCATGGCACTCGCCAACAAGGGCGACTTCGACGGCTGCAACGCCTACCGGGGCTACCCCGCGCTTTCCCGCGTCGCCAAGGTCGACCCCAAGACCGTCAAGCGCAAGTGCCACGCCATGGAAGCACGCGGCATCCTGCGGCGCCAGACCGGAAAGATGCCCGAAGGCTGGCTGAAGCTCCCCGCCGACAAGAAGACCGTCGTCTGGGAAATCATGATCCCCCACTCCTACTTCAGCGCTCAGCAGCTCGCGAACACCAACGAGACACGGCCCGCCCTTCACGGCGTTCACGCGCGCCTCGATCGCTTCCAGGTCCATCACTGCTCTCCTTCCAGGGAGCGCAAGCGCTCGTACAGCCCACGCTCCCGAGCCTGCGACTCGGAGAGCTGCCGTTGGAGGTCGTCGTGCTCGTCGCGCACCCAGCGTTTCCAGAAGGCTGCTTCTTCCTCCCTCGCGCGTTCGACCTTGCTCTCGATGATGTTCTTGGTGAAGCCGCGCTGACGCTCCTGCTCGGCCTCGACCACGCCCATGACGGTGTCGGTGATCCGAACCTCGTCGTCCTCGGAGGGGTGGTGGTCCAGGCCGTCTGTGTTGCAGATCGCCTGGTGGATTTGGTCTCGCAGCTCAGACATCAGGTCTCCTCTCGTCGCGCGTACTCCGCCGCCATCTCACGGGCCGTGGCCAGCGACACTTCGGGCTTCCTCGCGGGCAGGGGCTCCCGCTCGCTCAGAGCAGCGTTGTACTCCGCCCACGACGGGCGGGTCTCGGCGGGCGCCTCGCTGGCCCGGTGCTGCCTCGCGGCCAGCCACCGCGACCCGAGGATCATCTCGGCGATCTCGTCGGCGTTGTCCTTGAGGTTGAGGTCCTGATGGCGGGCACCCCACAGGACGTGCACGAGCGCGGTGTGGTCGGACTCCCACGGCTCGAACGGCCCGTTGGTGCCGTTCTGAAGGGTGTCGGGGTCGGGTCGGGCCATCGTGTCTCCTCGGTATCGTGTTCCCGGGCCGCCCAGCTACGGACTGGGCGGCCTTCTGCGTGCGGGGGGTCAGGCGGCCCGGTGCTCCAGGCGGAGCGGCCCCCACCACTTGATGACGTGGTCGATGGGATGCCCCTTGGCGGCCGGGTCGTAGTCGGCACTGATGGCGTGCAGGTTGTCGGGAGGGCCGTACACGAACCACAGCTCGTGGTCGGCGTCGCGGACGAGGTCGCCGGCGCGGTGGGTGTAGGGGGTCATCAGGTCTCCTCAGCCGGGCGGTCGGGGGCTAGGCGGGCGCGTAGCCGGACTTGTACGGGGTGCCGTCCGCCTTCGTCGCAGACGGTCGGAGCTGCTTCGCGTCGATCCAGCGGACGTTCTTGCCGCGCGGGTCGGAGACCTTGACCCGGTCGCCGCCGTCGTACTCGTGGACGATCAGGACGATGTTGTCGAGCGGGTGGCAGGCCGCGTACCGGGTGTTCGGGCGGATGTGATCGGTGGCCATTGGGGGCTCCTTCGTTGGATGGGGTAGGGGGTCAGCAGTCGGCGTGCACGAACCCGTAGAAGCGCACGTCCGAGAAGTCGGACAGAAGGTCCGAGCCGTCGTAGTTGTAGGCGTCCAAGATCGCCTTGAGCTCCCTGCTGAGCTCGCCCAGCGCGGGCGTGCCCGTCCGCACCACGTCGCCACGGTCATCCACAGACTCCGTCCAACCCCACTCGGCGGGGATGTTCCGGATGACCACGTCGATGCTGCTTCCGCCTGCGTAGGTGCGGGTGCGCACGCTGTAGGTGATCTGCGCGGGGGCGTTGGCGATCGGGTCGGTGGTCGCGAGGGCCGCGCCGTCGTCCGACTGCGCCTGTTTGCCGATCTTGCGGGCCATCTTGATGTCAGCCCGCACCAGCTTCGCGATGTCGGCGGTGCGCAGGCCCTCGGTGCTGTCGTGCTTGGCCCCGTAGGTGCGGCGGTCGACGACGCCGGTTTCACTGAGGCGGACGCCGTTCGCGCGGGCCTTGATGATGAGGCGGCGGAGCATTCGGCGGGCGGCGTCGCGCTCTGGGGTGCTGGTGCGCGGGTGGTTGATGAGCGCGTTCAGCAGGCCGACCTTGGACTTCAGCTTGAGTGTGGCGCTCATCAGGTCCCCTTCTCAGTATCGGTACTTCCTATGGATACAAGGTATCCATACCTAGGCAAGAATGCAAGGTATCTATACTCTGTATCTATGGACAGGCAGAGGGAGACCATGAAGCAAGCAGCCGAGGACTACGGCACCGCCAAGGAGACACTCGACGAGGCGCGCGACGCCATGCGAGCAGCCATCGTGGACGCCCTCAACGCCGGGATGACCCCAACGGAGGTGAACGCCCTGTCTCCGTTCACGCCGGCGTACAACCGGAGGATCGCGGAAGGCGCGGGGGTGGCGCCACGGCCGAAGGGGCCAAAGAAGGCGTCCTGACACGCGAAAGCCCCCGCCCGCCGGGGGCTGCACACACGAAAGCCCGGCACATGGCCGGGCTCGTGGGGCGTCTGCGGTGGATGCCTTCAGTAGATGGGACTGGGCCCCTCCACCGTCACCACCACCGCTTCATCGGCAGCGTCGGTACGGCTGATCATGGCGCTTCCGCTGTACTCTTCACCGCCCCCCGGCATGGAACGCCCCCCGGCGTTGGACTCCGGAGCCGTGACCGTGATCTCCACTTCGTAGACGTCCGCTGGCGGGGCCGGGATGGTGACCTCCAGGACACACGAGGCTTCGCCGTCCACCTCCCGTACCTGGCCTTCGCCGACTTCCAGACCCCCGACATCCACCACGGTTCCAGCGCCGTCCATCACGGCGTAGGTGGGCTCATGCCATGTGCATGTCCCGTCCTCGTGGTCGTCTGCGAGCCGCCATGAGGTGGTGACTGCCTCTACCTGGAGCGGGAAGGGGCTCTGGCCGGGAGGGGTGGCGTCGGCTTGCTGAGGGGACTGTATGGCGGGCGTCTGGGAGCAGGCGGTCAGGCCCAGGGCGAGGACGACGGGGGCGAGGGGGCGGAACTGCAAGGGGCCTCCAGGACGGCACGGTCATGTGACCCCCACGTAAAGGGGGTAAACTGGGAGGACAACCAAAAAGAGCGAGCCCGCACGGTGCGTCAACACCGAACGGGCTCTGACCACCGATCCTGATTAGCGCAGGAAGGCGGCTAGGCATGAAGCTTAGCTTCAGCATACCCGGATGCTCGAACCGGGGCAGTGACTCGCGAGTCACAACCGCGTACCCCTCGGCGGTGACGCGATGAAGGTGCACCGCACCAAGCACACCGCGAACTTCACGATCGCCCCGAACGCGATCCTTCGCGAAGAGCGCATGTCCGAGATGGCGCGCTTGATCCTCCTCCGGCTGCTGTCCAACGCAGACGACTTCAACGGGGCCACCGCACTCAAGATGTGGGAAGACGCCCGGAAGATCCGAGGTGACGCAGCCCCCGGCAAGCGAGCGTTCCTCCACGCCTTCAACGAGATGGAAGCGTTCGGCTACCTCGTGCGCACCAAGGTCCGTGAGGGCAGCAAGTGGGTCACTCGCGTGGACGTCTATGACACCCCTCAGAACCTCCCAGAGGAAGAGCCCGGAGGCGACTCTCTCGGACTGCCCGGTATCGGGAAGCCCGAAGGCGAGAAGCCCGAGCCCGGGAAGTCCGAAAGCGGGCAGTCTTCTAAAAGGACCACTCAGAAGGATGTATCTAGAAGGACTACTTCCTCTTCTTCGGCTGAGGTCGAGGACATCACCCACGAGGCGACACCTCCCGCCGTCGAGAAGAAGACGAAGCGATCACCAGAAGCCATCGTCCAAGAACGCACCGGCTGCACCGACGACGAAGCCGCCGCCGTCGTGGACTTCATCGAGCAGCAAGGTGACAGCGGCCAGCCGATCCGCCGCATCATCCCGTGGGTGACGGGCCGGGCCGATCGGGACCTTGCCCGCGACCTCGCGCACGTGCGCCGCTTCGCTGAGTCCCCGCCCGCTGACGCCGCCTGCTCCGAGCACGGCGTGACCCTCGCCCCCGGGTACTGCTCCGCCTGCGAGGCCGACATGGCGGCGGGCGACTTCGAGACCGTGCGGAAGATCCTCGCCCGTGACGGAGCGACCGCACGCCCCGATCTCGCACGCCGCCTCGGAGCGCCCCACGTGCCCGCACAGGGCACAACAGGAGCGCCCAGCATCCAGGACATCCAAAGGGCCGAGAAGCGCGCCAGGGGCGGCTACACGCCCTACCGCAACCCCGCAAACCAAGACGAGTACGACGGCTCGCTGCTGCCGACCCCCCGCCCGCAGGGCCTCAGCGGGGCACTCGCGCCCATCGTGACCGCAGAGCAGATCCGCAGCGGCGCAGCCGAACTCCGGGTCTAACGCCACGAAGCGGGCCCGCCCGGTGACGACCACCCGGCGGGCCCACCCCCCATCAGCGAACATGGACACAGGAGGAACCATGGACCAGCGCCCGATCCTGTTCATCGACGTCGACGGACCCCTCAACCCCTACGACCGCTCCAACCGGTCCGCGCACCGCGCCGGGTACGCGCGCCGCAAGATCGAAGAGTT